>JACCDZ010435251.1_pt1 | contig 28282 bp, 32 predicted proteins | sample 7449551 | NCBI WGS metagenome assembly JACCDZ01 (sample SAMN15323452, study PRJNA562643) | freshwater metagenome | isolation source: river surface water | place: USA:Blue River Watershed | collected 2017-08-18 | reverse complement strand
GACCACTAAAACTATGTTGATATTATATTTAGATATGATAGAATGTCAACATGCTAAAGAAGACTGATTTTTCAAAGAAAATCATCAAAATGCTGGCTGGAAAGAGTGCTGTTTCGGTGGAAGAAATTAAGGATTTAATTCACCTCTCCTCAGTCCTCCCCTTGCAAATGGGAGGAGGAACTCAATCCAAATATGCTATAAATCGCTCTATAAAAGGCCTGGAAGATGCTGGATTTGTAGAGATGGTGCCTGGAGGTCAGGGTTTTTTCGCTCGTCTGACAAAAGAAGGCAAGAAGAAAGCTCATAGTCAAAAGCTAGATGGAGATGGGGCGATTATCGATACATCTTGGGATGGATATTGGAGGATGATCATCCTAGATATTCCTGAAGATCGCAAGAGTGAACGTGAAGCCCTAAGATACCTACTAAAAAAGGCAGGATTTACCTGTGTGAAGAATTCAGTATGGATATCTATGCTCCCATTTGAGAATCTATTTACGAATATAAAAAAGGATTTGAGCCTGACTACAGAAATGATGGTCATAGTCACAGACAGGATAGACGAAGATACAGAAAAAGAATTCTTAAAGTTGATATAAAAATAAAACACCACATATTCAAAAAATGAATAAGTGGTGTTATTTTTTACCTGCAACTATGCCTACAATACAGGCAGTCCTGCACACATTGAGGCAAGTACTGGATGATAGTCAGTCACGGCTCCAAAGAATTCGTAAAGTTTTTGCTGATCCCTTTTTTTTTCTTGCTCTATAAGTATTGCCATTCTCGACATAGCGGATGTGCAAATTGCATCAATTTGGGATACCTTCGTTTGAGTTGTTGCAATATCGAATTCATGGAATCCGGCTCTGATGGTGCTGAGTGTGCCGTAAATGGCCATAAGTTCTGCTCTGTCTGCAGATTGAATAGATTTGTGCAATTCATGTAGTTGGGATACTACTGAATCTGGGGTTGCTTTTAAAAGCAAACCAAGGGCTTCTGTAAAGTTCATGTTGTATATATATTAAGGTTTTTGGAACGATATTGTTCTTATATATATAATAACATTTTTAACTACAAATGTCAATATGTCTATTAAATCACATAAAAACACTACAATATAGATATTGTAGTGTTTTTATGTGGTCTATTTAGCGATGTATACTTTTACTCGGGCTGGGCGGACAACCTTGTCCCCCATCTTGTATCCTGATTGGATTACTTGCGCCACTGTATGGTCTTTTGATGTATCTTCTGTGTCTACATTCTCCATGGCTTCATGGATATTGTGATCAAATGGTACATTTACTGCATCTATCTTGGATAGTCCGTATGATTCGATAGTTCTGTGGAATTGCTGGTATACGTATTCCATACCATTGCGCCAGCTTGAATCGACTTTTTCCCAGACTTCTTTATTTGATATAGCCATATCAAATGCATCTAGTGCTGGTAGCAAGTCCTCTATCAATCCTGCTGTGATAAAACCTCGGAGTTCTTTAAGCTTGTTATCTGTGTCCTTCTGGGCATTTGCATAGTCAGCTTTTGATCTCTGCCATCCGGTCAGATATTCTTCTTTTTCTTTACGTAGTGTCTTTATCTCCTCGCGAAGTTTTTTAACGATATCTTTTGTTGGTAGTTCATCGCCATCCTCAGTGCTTTCCACAAAAGTCATATCATCTACAAATTCCTCTTCTGTATTTTGTTTTATTTCATTTTCATCTTTCATAGCGAGTCTATTATAGCAAATAATTTTATATATTCAACAAAAAAATCCCCGTAGGGATTCTTTTGGTTTTATCTCTTAGACCACTGTGGTGATTTACGAGCTTTCTTGAGTCCGAACTTTTTACGTTCAACGACACGAGGATCACGCTTCAACATCTTTGCTTTCTTCAAAACTACGCGTAGTTCTGGGTCTGTCTCTACGAGAGCACGAGAGATTCCATGGCGTACAGCTTCTGCTTGAGCATGACTTCCACCACCCTTTGTAGTAGCAACCATTTCAAACTTTTCTGTTGACGCTGCAGTCTCAAATGCACCAGTAACGATCTTCTTTAGCTCTGCTGTTGGAAAGTATACGTCTAGTTCCTTGCCATTGATAGAGTAAGATGTCTTTGCTGCCTTGTATAGACGTACTACAGCTGTAGCTGTCTTACGGCGACCAATTGCGCGAATGTATTCTTTTGTAGATTTCTTTTCACTCATATAATTAATCAGTTATTGTTAAACGCTTCATCATACGAGGGCGAAGCTTGTTGTTTGGAAGCATATTGTAAACAGCAAGACGGTAAAGCTCGATAAAACCTTTTCCTTTTTGAGAAATGATCTTAGCATTTGTCTTGAACTTCAAGCCACCTGGGCGACCAGAATAAGTCTCGTGTAGAGTCTCAAGCATTCTCTTTTCTGACATCTTTGTCTTGCTCGCATTTGTGATGTATACGAGTACATCTGCTACGTTGTTCTTTGTGAAATCACTCTCGTTCTTTCCTAGGAGTGCGTGTGCAGCAACAGAAGCCACTCTTCCTAGTGTCTTGCCTTCTGCGTCGATTTTGTGTGTGATAGTTGCCATATATTTAAAAATTATACAAATTCAATAACAGACATTTTACTTGCATCACCTGCTCTCTCACCAAGCTTTGTAATACGAGTATAACCTCCAGTGCGACCCTTGTATTTTGGAGCGATCTTTTCTATAAGTGTCTTTGCCTCTGCTGTACGTCCATATAAACGAGACACGATCTGTCTGTGTGAGTGTAGAGTCTGTTCGTTTGCCTTTGTGACTAGCTTTTCCATGTATGGGCGAAGTTCCTTTGCTTTTGCTTCTGTAGTCTCAATGCGTCCGTGTTTTATCAAAGATAGCACAAGACCCTTCAACAATGCTGATCGTTGGCTCTTCACTCTTCCAAATTTTCTATTGTGATTTCCGTGTCTCATAAATAAATTCTAATGCTATTAATTATTCTTTTAGTGTAATACTATAATTTGCCAGTGCCTTCTTGATCTCGTTGATACCTTTCTCACCGATACCTTCGATCTCTAGTAGATCCTCCTTTTTCTTTCTTGCGATTCCTCCGATTGTTCTAATGTTTGCTTCTGTTAGAGCATTTAGAGTACGAGTAGATAGGTCTAGTGTGTCGATTCTTGTCTTTAGGATGTCTGTGAATTCACTACCTGTTCCTTCTCCGCCAGTTGTCTCACCTTCTTCTTTATCTCCTGATACTTCACTTGCAATAGCTGGTGTCTTCTTTTCTATTGTGAATCCTACGATTGACTGTAGTTGTTCTACCATGATTACGATCGCTTTCTCTAGAGATTCTCTTGGAGTTAGTGATCCGTCTGTCTCGATAGTCACACGTAGACGATTGTGGTTTGTCTTGTCTCCTACGCGCATGTCTTCTACTTCATAAGAAACTCGGCGGATTGGAGTAAAGATTGCATCAAGAGCGATAGCTCCTACTTCCATCTTTGTCTTCTGGTGTACATCCTTTGGGATAAAACCAAGACCTTTTTCTACTGTCATCTCTATTGTTAGAGTTTCTTTTCCTGTTAGTTCTGCTATATATAGATCGCCGTTTAGGACTTCGATCTGACCAGAGCATTTTACATCTGCTGCTGTCACGATCTTTGGACCCTTAGCTGTTAGAGTTACTGTCTGAGCTTCGTCTGTTAGTAAACGAAAACGAATCTGCTTTAGGTGTAGCAGTATTGTGATAACGTCTTCTTTTACGCCATCTAGAACTGAAAATTCATGATCCACTCCGTTAATTCGAAGTGATGTAATTGCAGCACCAGGAAGTGACGATAGGATAATGCGACGTAGTGAATTACCTAGGGTATGTCCGTACCCAGGGTAAAGTCCGTCAATTTCATAAGTGCCTTTTGTTGCACTTTCTGAAACTACATTCATTTTTGATGGTAATATGATATTTAAATCAGACATATGATTTGCGCGAGTTACCCCGCAATATATTAATTATTTATTAAAAAATAACTCATACGCTATTAATAAAAACTAACGACTATAAAACTCAAGCACAGTGTTCAAATCCAAGTATGCATCTGCATTCTTTGGTTTACCTTGTACAGTTCCAGATAGAGTATCTGCTTTGAATGTCAACCAGTTAGGCATTGTGTATTCTTCTAATTTCTTTGCATAGTTAGCGAATAGTACACTCTTTTTACTTCCCTCACGAACAGCGATAATATCACCTACATTAACACGCTGAGATGCTACTGTTGATTTCTTTCCGTTAACTGTGATGTGGCCATGAGATACCATTTGGCGAGATAGTCTGCGTGTGTGTGCTAGACCTAGGCGGTAGACTACATTGTCCAAACGACGCTCCATAAGTTCAAATAGGTATTCTGTAGCGGGAGTTCCCTTGTGTGATACTGTCTCTTTGATGTAGTTAGCAAATTGCTTTTCAGAAAGGCCGTAAGTAAAACGAACCTTTTGCTTTTCGATGAATTGTAGAGCATAACCTGAAAGAGCTTTTGGACGCTTGTCCTTCTTACTCTTTGCGTGGCGAGCCTCAGATGCGACGAATTTAGGTGTTTGACATTTTTCAAACACTCCTGATCCTAGTCTTCTGCAAATTTTATATTTTTGAGCTGTTTTCATATATTTTATACTCTTCGTGGTTTCTTAGGTTTTGGACCGTTGTGCGGTACAGGTGTCATATCCTTTATAGCTGATATCTCGATATCATAAGCCATAAATGATCTGATTGTTGGTTCACGACCACTACCTACACCTTTTACAATAACATCAACCTCTTTTATGCCTAGAGCTTTTGCTTTTTCTCCTAGAACTGAGCCAGCCTTACCTGCAGCAAATGGTGTACCCTTCTTTGCGCCCTTGAATCCTAGTGCTCCTGCTGAAGTCCAGAATATAGTGTTGCCTTCTTTATCAGAAAGAACTACCTTTGTATTGTTAAAAGTAGCTTCTACGTGCAGAGTACCAGCAACTACCTTTTTCTTTGGTACTTTTACTGTCTTTGCTCCTTCTGTTTTTTTGTTAGTTGTTTTTGTTGTTGCCATATAATTTGAATTAGTTATCTAGTGATCTTATGTCTTACTTTCCTTTCGGCGACCACTAGCCATTGTCTTTCTTACATTTCCGCGTACTGTACGAGAATTTGTCTTTGTTCTCTGTCCATATACTGGAAGTCTCTTCATATGACGAACTCCTCTGTGTGATTTGATATCTTTTAGGCGCTTTATGTTTGAAGCTATTTCACGCTTTAGTGCTCCCTCGATAGTCATAGACTCTATAACTTTACGGATTGCATTTTCTTGGTCAACTGTTAGAGTATCACCCTTTGCACTTGCGTCTACTCCTGCTTCTTTTAAAATCTTCTTTGAACGAGAAAGACCAATACCGTATAGTGCGGTAAGGCCGATATCAAGTCTCTTGTTATTTGGTATTGTAATTCCTAGAATTCTCATAACTCAATCGTTTTTCTCCTCCGAGGAGGATAGGTATTAACTATTAATTTTACTGCTTTTGTTTATGCTTTGGATTTGAACAAATAACGCGTAGATGTCCTTCACGCTTAACCATTTTGCATTTTGCACAAATTTTCTTAATTGATGCTTTGATTTTCATAAATTTATTCAAACGACAGACAAAATCAAGGGCCAAAACCCTGTACTTTTTCTTGTAAGCGTATATCGGGTAATACTACACTATATTAATAAAAATTGCAAGCCCTTATACGGGCGTACAATGTGTGGATTTTAAAGTCTCTTTGTTATGCGACCCTTACCACCGTATGGATCGATCAAAACCTCAACTTTATCCCCCACTAGGACCTTTATTCTGTTCATACGCATCTTTCCAGACAGATAAGATATCAGAACTTTGTCATCACCTAGATCTACTCGGAACAATGTATTGGGTAGAGATTCAATTACGACTCCTACCTTTGTATTTTCATCAGTTTTAATTTCGTTCATGTATGTACTGCCATTATACTTTAAATATCTTTTCCAGTCAAATTAATATGTTTTAACATCAACCATATGGGTTTTGTTTGGTATTTTGTCTTGGAAAGGTAGCAGGAATTCTACACTAGAACCGACCACTCCGGGATCCTCTTGAGTCTTTTGGCCTAGGTCTTTAACATCCAGACCCAGGATGGATTGCCTGATCTGATCTATGTCAGGGCTCCAAATCAGGACACTACCACCAGTCAGACTAAATGATACCTCATTCATGTCTTTTGATATGATTTTATTCTTATCAGAAAGCTTTAGAATAAAAGAGTCCATATTTTCTACTGATATTTCAGAGTACTCAGAATCTTTTATGTTCGGACCAGCTCTCTTTATAAATACCTTTTCCAAATCTTCAATTTTAAATATAATAGCATTCACTACACCAGATATCTCGACTTCACCTATTGCATCTTTAGATTTTGAGTCCTGATTGAATGAATAAGAGAAATTTGTAGCTCCGGGATACAATATGTACCCAGGGGGTATCTGAGCCGAGAGTTTACGCATTGCCTGTTCTCGAAAGAATGTATTCGCTTCGGCATTTAATGTGCCAATCTCCACTGGACCCAGACTGTATAGCTTGCCTAATGCTCCGCCTATGATGGGATTGAGAGCTGTAGCATAAATTTTTGTATATTTATCTGTCTTTTCAAAAGAAGGTATCAAGAAATTTTTTGATGAGGTGTTGTACTCCTCCCCAGCAGAAACAGCTGTGACTTTTACAGCGATCGATCCAGGGATTACTTTATCTTTTACTTTTGTAAAACCAGGTACTGTCACAGTGCTATCTGTAGTGTATAGCCTCCCGTAATCATCGGCTATTTTAGTATTTATCAGTATTTTTTGAGGCTTTGAGCTGTATTCGTTCTTTATAAATACGACACCGTGTGCCTTTATGGATACGTCTTTGGGGTCGATAAAGTTAATCTTTCGACTATATACATCATTTAATATCATTATTTCAAAATGAGGTTTTTTTTCATTTTGCTTGTATGCAGTAAAGACCTCTTCCTTAAAAGTAAAATTCTGCTTCCTTGTATTTATAGATACTGTCGCTTTTTGGAGAAAAGCATAAGATACATATACTAGGGATACAATCACCAAAGCTACCAAGATCCAGACGAAATATCTAGGCAGGAGCTTCTTTCTCTTTACCATGGGTGTACTAGGTATGCGTCTTCGTCTCTGCATTTGAGATATAGCAGAAAATTTCTGCTCGGTATCTAAATCCCCAGAAATAACTGAATCATTTGGTTCATCAAATTTTAGTAATTTTGGTTTTTTGATATTTATATCTTGTACAACTTTTTTTACCATATATTATTTAATATATTTTCTCTTAACAGATAATGCTTGTATCATGAGCATCGGGTCGCACATGCCATCATCTACCCTACATAGACCCAAGAAGTCTGGACCATTTAGCCCCAGGACATTGCACTCATTCTTGAATATCTTGTAAATAAAATCATTCTTTTCTGCAAACATCTGGAAAAACATAGGATGAACGTCCTTGTTCATAACCAAAAAAACTGAGTTTGGTATCATGCGAGGCTCGGGAATACTCATCAATGCTAGCTCAAATTCACGGGCCCAGGATCTTTGTATGTTATTCAAAGCTTTCTCCATCTTAATTTTCTGACTTTCCTCCAATGACCCGTCTAGGTATAGAGAAAATAGAGACATCACCTCGGCTCTGTTCTTGATTAGCTCTTTCTTTAGGTCTCGGTACAGATTCTGTCTACCGTACGGGAAAGATATTATATTTTTAGGTATTCCACCATCTACGATGAATACATCTGTAATCTCCCCACCAAGATCCAGGATTAAATATGAATCCATTTTCATGTACTTTTCTCGGATTACAATGAACAGGGCTGACATATTTGAGTGAAAATATGTATCTACATGATGAAATACAGAAGATATACAATCTTTGACCAGGTTCATACATGTACTGGATGACAATATGACTATTAGATTCATCTCTGCGCTCAATGCCTTTTTCCCAATAGGATTCGTCACGGGGTATCCGTTCAAGGCAATTTGGACTATCTCCTGCTCGATAATATTGAAATCATCAAGGTTGCCCCCATACTTTTCGTGGTGGATTTTTTTTAATTTTTCAATTTCATTTTTTACCAAATTGTCAGATATTTTCTCTGTAAAAACAAAAGGAGTTTTTTCTGAGACTACAATGTGCCTATTTTCAGACACATACCAGGGCGAGGATAGGACTATATGTACATCTGATATAGCACCTACACCAGAAGATGCCACATTTAAAGCGACGCTCTTTAGTGCCTTGACCATGTCATCCATAAAAATCATAAAATCAAGCTGCTCTCTGAACATGATCTCCTCTCTAAAGGATTTTAATATTTTTGGTGGATCATTTGGAGATAGGTATTGCACGATGGCCACACCAATAGAATCAGACCCTACATCAAAAATAGCTACGATTTTCTTTGAATTATTTATAAATGGAAATTGCATATTGTAGTTTTATTATACTACAAATTAGGTTCTAGTAGCTAGGTTCTAGTGACTAGAAGAAATATTTTCTAAATGTTAAAAAAATAATTAAAGGACATCATTATTGACACACTCAAATAATAATGTATTATTATAAAAAACCCAAAAAAACAATACACAATGGAAACATTTTTAGCTATCTTTGTGGTATCTTCTATTTTTGAAAGATTCCATAACCACGAACAATGGATAATTTTATTATTAATATTCATTGTATTCATTATTCTTGTAAAGAGTATCAAAAACAGATTAAATCGTAATCAACTCCGTAACATCAAGAAGGCAGAAGAAAAAGAAAGGGGGGAAAGAAAAGAGAAGGAAATCAGAATTGAAAATGAGAAGAAAGCCCAATTAAAGCTTGAAAAAATGGAAGAGACCAGAGATCTGGTTTGGTCTGGTACTGACATTTGCGTCAACACAGACTTCACGACAGAAAACTACGAGGATTTTTTCGCTGAATTTGGAAATCACCCTCCGATCGACCTATTATTCAAGGAGCTACTTCAAAAAGAAAATACAGAGATAATCAGTAGAGATGTTCGTATTTTCAATATGAAAGAAAAGTATGGTGGTAACGGACCTATCTATTATTTCTATTCATTTAAGAGAGAGCCCTCTATTTTAAGTATGTCTGCAAAACAAATTTTGAATTGCTTTATTATTTCTATGTTAGCTGAGAAAATATCTACTAGAAATTGGTTTGTTTTGAATACAAAGTACCCAGAAATTCCAACAGGTATTGATGATTTAAGGATGGTAGACATACGCCGTTTTGAAGAAAAAGGCAAATTTATGCTCTATTGCTACCCCTACCAAAGATGGTCATCGCTCGGTGGTAGCTGGCTAGATTTGGAGTCTACTTTTTTTATACCACTTTTAACAGAAGACAATATGGTATATGAAGAAATAACGAATGGTTAAAAATTGATGAAGAAATGAAAAATGCTCTAGATAATACTAGAGCATTTTTTTATTCCAATATTCCCTTTATTCTGCGCACACCCGCAGATGATGCTTCTTCTTTTTGAAGTTTGAAATGGCCGATCTCTTTTGTATTGGTCACATGCGGACCACCACAGAATTCTTTTGAGAATTGGTTGCCATTTTCGTCTTCGATGAAGTATACAGATACCATATCTGGGTATTTTGCCCCGAATTCCATCTGGGCGCCGATCTTCTCAGCTTCCTCGCGAGGAAGCTCACGGCGGATAACATTTAATCCTGCATTTATCTTTTCATTTACGATATCTTCTACCTTTTTCTTCTCTTCATCTGTCATCTTGCGGTCAAAAGTAAAGTCTATGCGGAGTCTCTCTTCTGTGATATTACTACCTCTTTGCTTTACTTCTGTGCCGAGTACCTCTTGGAGTGCAGCTAGTAGTAGATGGTGTGCTGTATGTAGCTTTATAGTCTTGTCGTTGTGATTTGCCAATCCTCCTTTGAACATTCCCGCAGATGCAGTCTGAGAAAGCTTTTGATGCTCAGCCATTTTAACTTTAAAGTCTTCCAAATCAATAGTCTGACCTTTTTCAGATGCCAATTCAAGAGTAAGCTCTATTGGGAATCCATAAGTAGTCGCAAGAGTGAAAGCATCTGTACCTTTTTCAAATTCTTTTTTACCATCATTTAAAGTTACAGAGAATTTTTGTTCTTCGGTTTTAAATATAGTAACAATATCAACAACTGCAACACTTGGATATGTATTTGAGTAAAAATTAATGAAATAATTAATTATTTCGTTTGCAATACCGTCATCAAGACCTAATTTCTTCATATAAAAAACAGAACGGCGAATCAAACGACGCAGAACATAACCCTGGCTTTTGTTCGCAGGAACAACCCCATCAGAAATAAGCATTGTTGATGCACGCACATGATCTACTACAATACGAGCAGAAAGATCGTCTAGATGCTTAGCATTTTCACGTATCATATCCATAACTGGCTTTAACATGTCTGTTTCGTAGCCAGTTTTCTGACCTTGCATTACTGCAGATATTCTTTCCAATCCTGCTCCAGTATCAACATTTTTCTGCGTTAATTTTCCAATTACTTTTCCATCCTTCTTTTCATATTCCATGAATACGTCATTCCAGATTTCAATCACAGTCTCCTTTTTAACTGCCCCTAAAAATCCTTCATGATCAAGGTCTCCAGTATTGCCAACCATATCATAGAACATCTCAGAACAAGGACCACATGGACCATTGTCGCCAGGACTCCACCAGTTATCATCTGCAGGTAGTGCATAGATACGATTCTCTGGAATACCTTGCTTCATCCATATATCTTTTGATTCTTGGTCGTATGGAGCATTTTCATCACCTTCAAAGATAGTCACATACAGGCGACTCTTATCTAGCCCAAGACCTTCGTCTTTTGAAGTTAGGAATTCATAAGACCAAGCAATAGCTTCATCTTTAAAGTAGTCTCCCAATGACCAGTTCCCCATCATTTCAAAAAATGAAAAGTGCCGATTGTCCCCGATGTCTTCGAGGTCTCCTGTGCGGACACATTTCTGAATATCAGCGATTCTTTTACCCATTGGGTGCACCTCCCCGAGGAGGTATGGCACGAGGGGTTGCATTCCAGCTGTATTAAAAAGGACTGATGGGTCGTTCTCGGGCACGAGTGATGCACTAGGTATTATTTTATGGCCTCTTTTTTCAAAAAAGGCTAGAAAACGTGAGCGAATTTCATTTGATTGCATTTACATAATATAGCAAAAATAAGGACAAATTAAAACACCCCGACCTGGGCCGGGGTATCTTAATTAATTTATATCATTAAAAGAATCGTCTTGGAAAAATTCTGTCTTTTTTAGTTGTTTTTCTATGAACCAGATTACGATAAATATAAATAGGGTCAGGAACGTAGCGATGATTGCTAGTTTTGTTAGACCAAAACCTGCAGCCATACCGATACCTGCAGATACCCACAGCCCAGTAGCAGTAGTCAGACCCATGAGCTTTGAATCTTTTGTGACTATCAATCCTGTACCGATGAATCCTACACCAACCAGTATATTACCAGCTATAAATAATGGATTTAAACCTGCAAAAGTAGAATATGCCTGGACCATCTGATCAGATATTATGACAAACAATGCAGCCCCCATAGATACGAGCGCGTACGTACGCATGCCGGCAGTCTTGTGTGCCCACACACGTTCCATACCAATAAACATCCCCAAAAACAAAGCTATTGTTAATTTTGTTACGATATCCATCGTCTGTGCATCAAAAAATTGTTCTAACATATTATTATTATACTATTATTTATATTGATTCGTCTATTTTTATTTCACGATTCCACCCCCGAGACAAATATCTCTATCGTATACTACGATAGACTGACCTGGCGATACCAGGATAGGATTATCAAATGTTATTTTTGGATTAACATCATCAAACATCACACTACAATTCAAAAATTCTCCGTGATACCTGATCTGCGCTGTATATTTTTTGGTTTGATCAATATTTTCTTTTAAAATATTTGAATTATTCAATACATACTCCGTATTTGATCCTTCCTCCTCCAGTCCCAGGCCCGGCCTGGGACTGACATAGATTGTATTTTTGTCAATATCTTTTGATATTACATAGTATGGAGTATCGGTTGTCCCCTTTTCCGTAATATGAAAACCGTGGCGCTCGCCAAGAGTAAAGAATACGGCGCCATCGTGGTGCCCAATAATATCTCCATCTTCATTTAAAACATCACCCTTCTTTGGCTCGATATAGTGAGAAAGGAAATCCTTCATATCGAGTGGTCCCAGGAAGCATACACCCTGAGAATCTTTTTTTACTGCAGTAGGTAGTTTGTATTTTTCTGCCAATTTACGCACTTCAGTTTTTGGTAGATGGCCAATTGGGAAAAGTGTGTGCTCTAGATCATCACTATTTAGAGTCCACAGGAAATACGACTGATCTTTGGATTCATCATTACCTTTTACTAATTTATTATTTATATTCTGCGCGTAGTGCCCAGTAGCGATAAAGTCTGCACCATGAGATTTTGCAAAATTCCAAAATACACCGAATTTTACTTCACGATTGCACATTACATCTGGATTTGGAGTTCTGCCTAGTTTGTATTCAGAGATCATATAGTCTGCTACGCCATTTTTGTATGCCTCCTCACCATCGCATTCTAGAAATGGGATATCTAGATGTGCACATACACGCATAGCATCCCGTCGCTCATCGCGCCATGTACACTCTATAAAATCAGGTTGCCATGTACGAATAAATACCCCGACTACGTTGTAGCCTTGGTCTTTTAGTAATGCTGCAGATACAGAGCTATCTACCCCACCACTAACACCGACAAATACTGTTTTTAAATTCTTTCCCATCTTGCAAAAATACCACAAGGCAATAATTTATCACTACCAGATTCAGCGATAGCTAACTCTCCACTCTCTATCTTTCCGTCATAATTTGCCATCATATCCTTCAGGATATTCGCATATGCGATAGCAGAGTACCCTGCTGTATAACCATTGAGTATTATCGCTATTGGATTTTCAGATAGTACTTGCTGACAGAGGTCTATGAGCTCCGCAAAGTGTTCCTCAATCTTCCAGAGTTCATCTTTTGGACCATGACCAAAAGCTGGAGGATCCATGATTATACAATCATATCTATTTCCTCTCTTTATCTCACGTCGTAAGAATGCGATACAGTCATCTACGATCCATCGCACAGGCGCACCAGTGAGCCCCGATACATCAGCATTCTCACGAGCCCATGACACGGCGGACTTTGATGCGTCCACATGGACAACCTCTGATCCTGCGCGTGCAGCAGCGAGTGTCGCCCCACCAGTATATGCAAAAAGATTCAATACTTTTGCAGATTTACCAGACAGTACTTTATCTAGCCATTCCCATTGAGCTTTTTGTTCAGGGAAAATACCGATATGCTTGAATGATGTAGGCTTTATGATAAAAGTAAAATCACCGTATTCGATATTCCAAGAATTTGGCACAGTCTTGCCACGGCCAACCTGCCACTGCCCACTATTTCCACGGCGAGTATAGTATAGATGAGCATCGTCCCAAATACGGTCGTCTGTCTTGTTCCAGATAGCCTCGGGATCAGGGCGAGCTATCACGATATCACCAAATCGCTCGAGTTTTTCACCTCCACCACTGTCTACTAATTCGTAATCTTTTTGTTTTTCATTTATTATTATCATTTTAAATATTTCTTTATATTATTCTTGTGCTCTGTGTATGTAACTGCATAGTGCACCCGTCCGTCTTTATCGTGAAGATAGTATAGATAAGGACTATTTGACGGTTCAAGCGCTGCTTTTATAGCAGAAATTCCAGGATTTGCTATTGGCGATGATGGTAGTCCTTTTTTGTTGTATGTACCCCTGTCTACATCAACTTGGAGTAACATACCATTTTTAAGCCTTTTCCACAAAATTCCGGATATAATATTTATATCATTCTCGCCCCGGGCTTCGCCTTCTAGTATTGATGCCATGGTCAATATCTGCTTTTTTGTGTATCCAGATTTTTCAATATCAGAATCAAAAGCTTTTATCTTTTTTGCAAAATTTGATTGCAATACGTCCATCACTTCATCTGGTGTAGTCTTGGGATAAAAGAAATAAGTATCAGGGAAAAGATACCCCTGTTGCCCTGCTGTGATACTCATAAATTCTCCGACATCAAAAGATGGTATCTTTTTAGCTAAAACATTGGCCATTTCCTCTGTGGTTAAGCCCTCAGGAAAAGTTACCCTTATGGGTACAATATGATGATCACCACGCGCGAGCATATACCCGACTCTCCATACCGGCTCACCATTGAAATAGTAGTCTCCGACAGAGATAGCCTTGCCTGATTGAAACAACAATACAAAAGTTTGAAGCATTGAAGCTGACCTGACTACATTTTTCTCTTTCAGTTCTTCTGTTATTGATTTTAGGTTCGCACCCCGACTGATATGTATGATAGTAGGAGCATATCCAAACGGCGCAGAGATCAAACTAAATACAGTAAAAGTAAAAACAAAAATAAGGCATATAATTATATATGCTCTTATTTTTGTTTTTTGATTTATATTGGGATGTACCGGTGGTGTAATATCCATAAAAAATTATAGAGGCAAGTTTGCTGGTGGTTTTGCGATTTTTGATTCGATGCGCTTGAATGAAGGAGTCTCCGACACCATACCTGGGAAGTGAAATATTGTAGAGATTTCTTGTACTGACATAACAAAGACCTTGGGGCTATATGAAGGAAAGAATATACTCAACAATTTTGGATAATCAAAAGCGTACTGGATAGGTGGGTGGAACATAATGCGCAAACGATAATAATCAATCATTCTTTTCTTCATCTTGGTCAATGCCAGACCTGTCGGATCAGACCATGGGGCGTCAAACTGAGTAGAATTTACACGCCAGAGTTCGTTGATACCAGGCTGAGCGAATTGACGAAATATCAGACGCACATTACGACGAAGATTATTGAACTCATCTTCAGATATCAAATCTTTACGAGATAGGCACACTACACGGATACCAGTATCAAAATGTAGTTGGACCATATTATCAGAAATAGACTTGACCGTAGGCTTTAAAAAGTCTGGGGTACGCACGTCGGCACCAAGATCACCCTTACTACCGTCCTGTCTTTCATTTTGCTGGGCACGAGTGTAGGGCTTTAACAACTCATGAATAAATTCGATAGAAGCTTCCTGAAAACCAACATGCTTCCCTGTAGCATGACTGTGATATTTTTTTATATTCTGACGAATAATAATCTGCATCCACAATTGTTGACCCTTTTTAAGTGAACCAAGATATTCAATAGTAGGAGTGATAGGGTCAATCTTGAATTCTTCTTTCTGGCCAGTCTTGAGGTCATCACCAAAGTCTTTCCATGTCTTTATAGGCAAAAAGTCTTCACGCTTTTTCATAAATTCACAACCCCACATATACCAGTCTCCGTCTTTTTTGTATTGATCCACATGGAAAACATAGTCATCCACCTCGATTACTTTTGCTTGAGGATACTGACCGTATATCTGTGTCTCTACGAGATTACGAATACGTGAAGGTGTGCGTACGAAGAAATGCACCTGTCCATCAATAGATGCGATCTCAAGTGAGAACCATAGCCACGGTGCACCTATGATGAATTCCTCCCAAAATCCTTTCATACTCTGGTGATACATTGCATTTGAAAAAATCAGTTCCATAGCAGCTGGGGTCTTGTTTATCTCGCGGGGAACCTGAATCTCAAGGAGCACCCATTTGATACCCGAGATAAACTTCTCTTGTCTGTAGTGGTGCCAAAGGTGAAATGCAGCAAAAGCTAGAGGAAAAGGCATAATATACCCGATAGCGACGAGCAAGAATTGGATTACACTAAAATTATGAGTAGCTAAAAATGTTTCAAGCATGAGATTATGATACTGATTCTAAGTAAGAGGCATTTGTATCCACCTTGGGTGTCGTATAATATCCGATGAGAACTAGAGCCAGAACTACTCCTATAATTATTATAATAATTGTAGTAAAACCTTTTTGATACATAAAATTATTATAACATATTTAAATAACAAAACATCCCCACCACTTTTTAAAAGTGGTGGGGATGTTTATTATGCTACTGTGTACAGACCTTGTTTGTTTTTCTTAAAATATTTTGAATTTTGAAGATTTACTAGGATTGTATTTTTCTTGAGATATCTCTCCTTCATAACCTGATCTACGATATCTTCTTTGCTCATTGGTCCATTTTTCTTTAAAAGTTCACGGATCACATCACGGACTACTCCAGTCTTGTAACCCCATTCTTTTAGGGCGTAGATTCCACGACCTACCAATACGAAGCGATCATCTTTGATTAGTTCGTTGTGACATGTGGCTGTGTGGCATTTCTTACCAAAAGTATCACAGATTGATTTTGCCACTTCACGGAAGTGCATAGGTGAACCATGCTTTCTCATCATAAGGAATGCATAATCTTTGATTCCACGAGTCTTGATGCCTGAAGAATTTGATTTACCCCATTCACCTAGAGGATTCTTGCCGATATGCTTTGAAATGTTTATCCAGCGACGAGCTATCTCTTCATTCTTGTATTGTTCTGAGAGATCCTTTAGATTGTCTAGGAATTTTGACACTAGATCACCTTCTGTAACTAAATCCTTGTCTGAAAGATTGGTATAGATGTCTTTGATCGCTTGGTGAACCTTGTTAGCCACAACATCATCTACACTCCAGCGAGCCTTGAAATGATCGTCTTCTTTGTGCTTTGTAAAAGCATCTCCCAATGTAAGGTAAAGGTGAATGTGATTTTGAGTCAATTTATCTTTTGATACGTGACCAAGCAGCTCATCTTCAGATACTATGGCACCTAGTGTATGAACAAGAGTTTTTAGTTCTTCAAAAACAGCATTCTCATTCTTGAAAGAATCACCTTTTCGGATCATAGAAAGAGCAGAATTTTCAATCTGTCTTACTCTCTCACGAGTGATACCGTATTTCTTGCCGATCGCTTCGAGAGTCTTTCTCTCTGCTTCATCAGTAAGACCAAAGCGGTTTACGACTACTTCGTAGGCACGATCAGGAAGATTAGAAAGCATACGCTTTGTAACTTGTTTTGGTTTAAATGTAATAGGTTGTGCCATTGTTGATTCCTCAGAATCACGTCACGTAATTGTCCATTAAAGACGGGACGCTATCTAAAAATTAATTTTAATTTATTTATAAATTTATAGTATCATCATTAGTAAACAAAGTCAAATGTTTGTCAAAAGCCTTGTGTTATAAGTCTTTTATTTCTTTGTAGATGCTGTTTTAGCTCTCATTCTGTCTTGTTCTGTCAAAAACTTCTTGCGCAAACGGACATTTTTAGGTGTAATTTCAAGGTATTCATCGTCTGACATAGTCTCCAAACCTCTCTCGATAGATAGCTTGTATGGAGGCTTTACATTCACAGCTTCATCAGTACCTGAGGCACGCATGTTTGTAAGCTGTTTACCTTTTGTAGGATTGACGGCCATTTCATCACCCTTTGTGACGTTACCGACAACCATACCTTCGTACACTTCATCTCCGTGCTCAACATATAGTATTCCTCGTTCTTGTAGGGTCCATAGTGAGAATGCTACTACTTTACCTGCTACCATAGATGTCATAGATCCTACATCACGCTTCTTGATCTCCCCTGCGTAATCCTTGAACCCGATAAATCGTGAAGCGAGTATCCCCTCACCCTTTGTGTCGACAACGAATTGTCCACGGTAACCTAGGATCCCACGAGTAGGTATTTCGATAAGCATACGAGTAATACCCTCCTTTTCATGCATATGAGTGATCAAGCCACGACGAGCTGTAAGCTTTTCGATAACTGATCCAGAGAATTCATTGCGCACATCGATAGTGACCTCTTCATAAGGCTCCACCTTCATACCATTTTCTTCTTTGATGATTACGTGTGGCTGTGAGACCTGTAGTTCAAATCCTTCACGGCGCATATTTTCTAGGAGTACTGCAATGTGCAATTCTCCACGTCCATAAACAGTAAAACCTTCTTTGTCGAGCTCTGCTGATCTTTCCCAGTCAACTTTTAAGCCGACGTTGATTTCCAATTCTTTTTCAAGGCGTTCGCGAATCTGACGACTAGTTACGAATTTGCCTTCACGTCCAGCAAAAGGTGAATCGTTCACTAGGAAGTTTAGAGAGATTGTAGGCTCATCGATCTGGATAGATGGTAGAGCTTCTGTACCTGGCTCGAAAGTGATAGTCTCACCGATGAATACATCAGGAATACCAGCGATAATAGCGATATCTCCAGTAGAAAGATCTGATGCTTCTGTACGAACGATACCATTAAAGGTAAACATCTTTGTAATTCTTGTAGTTCTAACATGTCCATCCTCTCTCTTTACGTAGATATTTGATCCAGTCTTGATTGATCCTGCATATGCACGCACGATAGCTAGACGTCCAAGGAAGTTATCGTAACCAAGGTTAAATACCTGAGCTTGGAATGGTAAGTCTGCGTTCTTTGATGCTTCTGGTACAGTCTCAAGAACCAAATCCAGCAATGGAGTAAGGTCCTTTGAATCATCTGCAAGATTCTTTTTTGCGATACCTTGACGGCCAATAGCGTAAATTGTTTTGAAATCAATCTGCTCTTCATTTGCACCCAATTCTAGGAATAGTTCCAAGACCTCTTCATGCACACGGTCTGGATTTGCAGCTGGTTTGTCGATCTTGTTGATCACTACGATAGGCTTTAGACCTAGCTCTAGGGACTTTTTCAATACGAAACGAGTCTGTGGCATAGGACCTTCCTGTGCATCTACTAGTAGGAGCACAGAGTCGATAGCACGAAGAACACGCTCAACTTCAGATCCGAAGTCCGCGTGGCCTGGTGTATCCACAATGTTTATCTTTGTACCCTTGTAGTTTACAGAGGTATTTTTAGAGTAGATAGTGATTCCACGTTCTTGCTCGAGAGCATTTGAGTCCATAGAAGTACCCTCATTATTCATACCGCATTGCTTCATCAGCTCGTCAGTAAGGGTTGTTTTTCCATGGTCCACATGGGCTATAATCGCTATATTTCTGATCTCCATATTGTTGTTTCGTATTAATTAAAAATAAAATCGCCTCATGGCGAACTAATACATGTACTATATCATAAATTTTTAATTTTGGCAAAATATTGCACATAAGGCAAAAGAAAAAACGCAGAGCTCGGAGTACGAGGTGCGCTTAGACGATCAGAAGGAACAATTATTTCTTTTTGAACTTATCAATATGCTCAACAAGCGCCTTTTCTCTACCAGATAGATACATTGTTCTATTATTTAAAGCAAAGATCTTTTTATTCAACACCATCTTTTCTTCGGCAAACTGCAGAAGCTCAGAATCTAGCATCAATATTAAATAAGTAGTTTCAGCTTCTAATACCTTGAAATCCATAGAAGATGAGTCCAGAGTAGACAACCTAGAGATAAGAATCCCTATTGAATCTCGTCTTAAGTGGTAATCCCGTAGTCTTAGATTTTGAGATTGAGACTCTGCCTCTAAAAGATTTATTGTCTTTTCGTGTTCTTTTATAGAAACCCTGATTTTCTTTAAAGCCTCAACAGAATCTTTAACAGAATAATCAACTGAGATACTTTGCTTGCTTTTTGTATTTTGAGCAGACAAACCTAATGATGAAAATAATAATACCGCTAACACTCCCGATAGCAGTATGCTTGTTTTTTTGAACTTATTCATTTATTTTTTTGGAATTTTAAACACAAGATAACATAAAAATTATTTATGACAAAGAAAAAAGGCGTGCAGCTCGTAATTAAACGAGGCACGCCTTTTGAATTAGGATTCTACTCACTAATTTAATCAATCAACAAAGATGGCAAGAATTTAGCTATATTTTTCCTCATCTCATGAACCTTTTGAACAGATTCAGCTTTATAATTTCTGAGGAATTTTTTTATTTCAGGATCTTGCGACCCGATGATTTCAATTGCACTAATTCCAGCATTCTCGGCACCATCGATCCCCATCGTTAACGTAGGAACCCTAGGAGGCATCTGCACAATGGAATACAGTGAATCAACACCACCAATGGAATTCGAGGACTTAACCGGTACGCCTATTACAGGCAGTATGGTATAGGCAGCAATCATTCCAGGTAAATGCGCAGCACCACCGGCACCCGCAATTATAACCTTAACCTGAGAATCAGAGTGTTCAGCATTTTTCACAAACCGAGGCAAATCCTCTGGTGTACGATGAGCCGACACTATATCCACAGTAAAAGAAATACGAGCCTGATTTAATACATCAAAAGCTTTAGACATGACACCTAGGTCACTCTCACTACCCATAGCGATCGCTACGACAGGTTTTGAAACCTTGTTGCGAGCAGAAGGAATAGCTTTTACCACAAGGTTATATATATCTTCTGGTTTTTCGTCCTCAAGCTCTTGAAATAATTCACCAGTGATTTGCTTGTAAATTTCTAAGTAGTTTTCTTCAACAGTAAGCAATTCTTCAGCGGAGAACTCCGGGATAACTTGCCCTTTCTTCCCCTGGAATCCTTTTTTAACAAGCATGTCTCTGAAGAATTCCTTGGAGAGCTGTTTTTGTAGTTTTCCTTCAGTAAAGTTTTCTTCATAACCCTCCAGGTAATAGTACCGTGAGCTGTCCGGTGTATGAACTTCATCAATCAAAAGAATTCTACCGTCTTTAGTTTTGCCAAATTCATATTTAGTATCAGCCAAAATCAAACCGTTGTTTTTGGCAATCATTTGCCCTGCTTCAAAAAGTTTAAATCCTTTTTCTTTCACTTCCTCAAGTTCAGAAAGAGTCATTAATCCATTTTCTACGATTCCTATGTCGTTAATGTATTGGTCGTGAATCCCAATGTCCTCTTTTGTGGTTGGAGTAAACATAACCTTAGGAAGCTTTTGCTGTTGCTTCATGCCGTCCGGTAAAGTATACCCCCAAAATTGCCTTTCACCAGCTTTGTACTTTTTCCACATTCTACCCTCAAGATATTCACGGTATACAAACTCCACCTTAAAAGGTGTCGTTTTTTCAAAAATAGCCACCTGAGGGTGAGGCATAGAGATCAGACAGGTCGGCACAATGTGCCCTACTGATTCCATCATTTTACAAGCAATCATATTTAAAATTGCTCCTTTGCCTCGAATCTTAAATGGCATAACATAATCAAATGCACTTATTTGATCAGTAGTAACAGAAGGCATAATATCGCCCAGGTCATACATTTGGCGAACTTTGCCAAAATACACATCACCTATCTGTCCAGGTAGGTTCTGCGGAAGGAATGGTTTTCTTTCCATTTTTGTTTATTGTTTTAAATTGTTATCAAAAAATTTTGTTTTGTATAATCATACATCATAAATAAAATATGTCAAAAAATCCGCATAGGTCGGACCTGTGCGGATTTTATTGTATTTATTTTATCAGTTTTACTATATCGTGATACGTGATGATCAGCATCAGTAGCATCAGGAGTCCGAAACCGATAGTATTTGTCCAGTTTGCTATATTTGGACTGATCTTGCTACCCTTTATCTTCTCAATCAAAAGGAATAGCAATCTGCCTCCATCGAGTGCTGGGAATGGTATCAAGTTTATCACTGCTAGGTTTATAGAGATGAGTGCTGTGAATGATAGTAGGTATATAAATCCGAATTTTGCTGCATCACCTACTACACCGACGATACCCACTGGACCAGTCAGAGTATTCATATCAGCTTGACCGAGAACAGCATCATGGATAAGAGTAAAGAATCCTATTGCTGTTCCCACGAACAGATCACCAGATAGCTTCAAGCCTTCCCAAATTGCAGGTAATGGCTTTAATTTCATCATGCCTATCATGTCCATAGATATACCTATGATCGGAGTACCACCTTCTTTTGAGATACTAGGTGTTATAGATGTATTCAGAACATCTGGTCCACGCTTGTATGTGACATCGATAGATTCAGTACCATGTTTTTTAATAAAATAAGATACGCTATCAGTAGAAGGGGTGTCAGTAATATCATTTTGAGTTTTCATTGATACTAGTACATCCCCAGTCTTTAACCCTCCTATCTGTGCAGGTGAACCAGGCATAACAGACGTGACAGTGATTGCCTGATTTGTAATAGTCTGTCCATGAGAGAGTGATGTCACAGAAGTAGGCATGCCACTGATAAATCCGACAGATACGAGCAACCAAGCAACTAAAAAGTTCATAGTTACTCCTGCGAACAATACTGCCGCTTGGATATATCTTGGTTTATTCACAAAGCTGCGAGCACTATCAGCGCCATTCATAGAATCTTCATCTGGATTTTCTCCAAAAATTTTCACATATCCACCAATTGGTAATATGTTCACACGATAAGTAGTCTCCCCTTTTTTGAAACCAAAAATCTTTGGACCCATACCAAATGCAAATTCGTCTACACGAATACCACTCTTCTTTGCAACAATAAAATGTCCAAATTCATGGGACACAACTAAAACTAAAAGTATTACTATAAAAATCAAAATATTCATTTTTAGATTATAGCACAATTGGGTATAAAAAAATCCGCGATAAATACCACGGATGTTTTTCGGGTTTTTAACCCTTTTAATTTTACTCGGTTTTACTGAGGAATTCATCCCCAGGCATTGATTTCTTTTCTACAAATGGTTTTTCAACCTTTGTATCCTTGGATCCATTTACCTGTTGTGTTCCTTCGCCTTGTTTGTCTTGTGGCAATTGATTTTCGTTTGCGTCTTTTTCTGAGCCTTTTTCTGTGTTCATAATTAACTTTTAATTAAGGGTTTTATGGAATTATTTTTAGATACAATAACATAAAACACCTATTTAGACAATAGGTGTTTTATGTTATTAACTCATTATTTCAACTTCTTTTTTGTCGAAAATGGCTTCGAGATTTGCATTTGATTCATCAACTGCTTTTTGAATATCTTCTTTTCCTTTCTTTTGCTCATCTTCTGTCAGGTCGTCTAGTAGGCCTATCTCATCGGCACGAGCCTTGCGCACAGAGATACGAGCATCCTCTAGTTTTTCTTTTAGAACTTTTACTAGTTTTGTACGAGTCTCTGTAGTGAGCATTGGGAATATTGCACGCACACCATCACTATCAGAAAGAACTGAGAGCCCAATGTCTGCAGTCTGGATAGCTTTTTCGATTTCCTTGATTGCACTCTTATCCCACGGAGCGATGCGGAGTGTCTTTGGGTCCTCTACAGAAATAGATGCGATATTCTTTATTGGCATATACTGTCCGTAACTCTCCACCATGATACTATCTAGAACCACAGGAGTAGCACGACCTGTGTGCACAGATCCGTATTCTTTTGATAACCATTCTTCTATCTTTTTTAATTCTGCCTTGAATTGTGTTGTATTGTAACTCATCCCATACGAAGTAGATAATCTTTAGATTATCGTACATAAATTAAATAATAATATCGAATATGAATAATTTGATTAAATAATCTCCGTAACTTGCATAACATGTATGACTTCGTACGGGACTATATATTTTTGATTATATCACAAGCGCTATATGCTCCAAGAGCATCTTGACCGATGAACCCGGATTGCGCAAATATTTTTTTGACTTGATAATTTCGCCCACGACCCATTCTAAATTTTTATTTTTAACAGTATCTTGTTTGTATTTTTTAAATATCTTCCCCTCTAGTGAATTGAGGATGTTTAATGCTTCATGTCTTAGTGTGGCACTAGTATCTGCATCTTCTGCGGATTTTACTACTAGAGCTACCATATCCAATCGGTCTTTTATACTAGCAGAGATAAATTTATCAACCCAAGACCCGTATTTATCTTTTTTCTCAGCCTGAACCACATGACATCGGGATAGAATAGTCGGCAACACATTTGACTTATCTGGGATCACGAGGAAAAAATGAGTATTCTCACCCGGTTCCTCGAGCATTTTCAATAGTGACTGTTCTGCTTCGCGATTAATATTTTTTGCACCGATGATACACACACGAGAGCTACCAGAAGATGATGCTAGTGTATGCCACTCTCTGATATTGTGACTCTGATCCATATCGAGAGCTTCATACAATTCAAAGAATACATCTGGGCTATCGGAATTAATGCGACCAGAAGAGATCAAATAATCTCGCAGTTCGAAAGGTGTAGTAGTAGGATCTCCCTCTACGATATAGCTATGATAAAGTTTTGTAGGAAATAAATCTTCAAACATATATCTATTGTACATCACGTGGATATATATCCAATAGCTCATCTGAATTATAAAATTCATGGGCAATATCTCCAAAAGTATAATCCACTCCCTCTATATTTATCAGTGATCCACCAATGGCAGGATTTGCATTGGGTTTTGAATAATAAAAGCCGAGGTTGTATAGAGTAGCCATTATTCCAGCCTGATTGTGTATATCGTAGCCAGCTTTTGACCATTGAGCTTCAATCTGCCTCATATATAGTCCCACATATAGATATGAGTAGTAGGGATCATTTGTATTTGTGATGCGGTCCATGCGCACAGACTCTATGTCAGTCATAGATGGATCATAGGTAATGATATTTTCCATCTCGGGGCCTAGATAAAAAGGAGATGATGGATTTTTTAGGCCATCTTCGATCTGTCCTACTGTTTTTGGTTTTATACCTGCGATACCAAAAGAAGTATTCGACAGTGATGCTAGTATCTTCATCGGTTCAAAATAATTCTTGAATGACTCTCTTCTATTATTGAAAAAGCGGAATTGCTCACCCATCACGCCACCTAGTAGTACGCGCGGAGATACACCCGCATCATTTGCAGCCCTCTTTATAATCTCCTGATCGCGAGTGAAAACATATTTCATTAAATTCCATTGATCAGTAGTCATCCATTCTGATTTTACAGAATTATTATTTGTAACAGATAGGATAGCACTAGCAGGCATTTGGAAATATTTATTGCGAGATGAAGACGCACCTTTAACATTGAGCCATCCATATTGCATTGCGATCAATACACACACAAAAATAAAGCCTATCAAGGCAAATATATACAAGAAAACAGTATAAATAATGTTTAGTACTTTCCTGTTTTTATCCATATTATTTTTTACTTATTATAGTTTTTTTGTAAGTCTCGAGGTGATTGAGCGCCTCACCTGTACCATTGGCAACACAAAATAGTGGCTCATCTGCAAGACGAGCTTTTACTCCAGTTTTTCTATACACCAATTCCCCTAGATTACGTAATGAAGAAGTACCTCCAGTCATGATGATACCCTCGTCTATGATATCTGCTGCGAGCTCTGGAGGAGTCTCGGACAATACGCTCTTGATAGCTCCGATCATAGTCTTGAGCTCTTTGTCTATAGCATGCACTATTTCATTTGTAGATATTTGTGCAGTACGAGGCAACCCTTGGATAAAGTCGCGCCCTTTGATAGTGATAGTGAGTTCTTCTTCCAGTGGAACAGCTGCACCGATTTTGATCTTGATCTGCTCGGCAGTCCTGTCTCCTATCGCTAGGTTAAAAGTCTTTTTTATGTAGTCGGCAATCGCTAGGTCAATCTTGTCCCCTGCACATTTTACAGAAGTAGAAGCCACGATTCCTCCGAGGGCGATCACAGCCACATCGGTAGTACCACCACCGATATCCATGATCATATGACCCTTTGATTCATGTATAGGCACACCTGCACCGATAGCAGCGAGAATAGGCTCCTTCACTACATACGCGTTGCGAGCTCCTGCACGGACTGCTGCCTCTACCACAGCACGGCGCTCTGTAGATGTGATACCTGCAGGTACAGATACCATCACATCCGGCTTTATCAAGTTGTATTTACCGAGAGCTTTTGTGATGAAGTATCGTAGCATAGCCTCGGTCACACGGTAGTCAGCGATGACACCGTCCTTCATAGGGCGATATACGATAATATTTTCTGGAGTCTTACCGATCATCTCCTTTGCTTCCAGGCCGATAGCTAGAATAGTGTTGTCCTGCTCAGATACAGCGACGACTGATGGCTCATTTAGGACGATTCCTTTACCAGGCAAATACACGAGAGTATTCGCTGTGCCGAGGTCTATTCCTAATTTCTTGTTGAATATTGCCATTTGTGTGCCGATTATAGCATAAAAAATAAGAAAATACAGGGAGTATTAAATTATAGAATTTTAAAAATATGCTAGGATATACATATGTACATACTGACAGTTATTCCGATAGACAAAGGTATTAAAAAAGAATACCTTACTTATTTTTCAGCCCAAGAAATCAAGCTGGGTACTCTTGTCGTCGTCCCTGTACGATCTCGAGAGATCGATGCATTAGTCATCGGTATTGAGCCCGCAGAAAATCTAAAACAAGAACTCAAAGACGCTAAATTTCAATTAAAGAAGATTATCCGTGTTAGAGGTAGTGCACCATTTGGTGATGCTTTTTTTGAAAGTTGCCTACGATTGAGAAACTACACACTAGGTAGTACAGGCGCGATCATAGATACGATGCTCCCTAGTGCATTCCTAGATAAAAATATTATTTTAGAAAAAAATAAAGAAGAGATTAAAGAGGAAGATGAAGTAAAATCGGAATCTACAGAAAATACTGGAGACATAAAGCAAGAAAAGCTAATATTCCAGGCTACATGGGTGGATCGTATCGGATGGTACAGGACACTGATACGTGAATCTTTTTCTAAAAAGGAATCAGTATTTATATGCGTACCGACCAGATATGACACGGAGAAATTCAAAAACATGCTATCCAAGGGTATCGAGCACTACGTATATACCTTCTCCCATGACATGAACAAGAAGACTATGGTCACAAATTACAATAAGTGCAAAGAGGAAAAGCACCCAATACTGATCATCGGTACAGGGATGTTCCTCTCTATTCCACGCACAGATATCAAGACTATAATCCTTGAGCATGAGAGCTCCGACTCATACAAGCAATTCGTCAGACCATTTATCGATACTCGCACATTCGTAGAGATATATGCATCTATAAATAAATCAAAACTAATATTAGGAGATACGATCCTCCGACCCGAGACACTATACAGACATCAACAGGCAGAATTCGCAGAGGTTGCTCCCCCACTATTCAGATTTACCAATGCCGAAAAGCAAGTAATCATAGATATGAAAAATGAGACGGACGAGCTCGGCAAAAAAAGTTTCTCTGTATTGTCTAATGATGTAAAAAAGATGATCGAGTATTGTCACGAGCATGGTGAATCTGTTTTTCTATTCTCTGTGCGCAAGGGTCTTGCCGGTGTCACAGTCTGCAATGATTGCGGGCACACACTTCTCTGCCCAAATTGTACTTCTCCCGTAGTCCTGTATGGGAACAAGCAGAGATCAGCCACAAAAGACGAGGGTGGGCGCGTATTCATGTGCAATAAATGCGGATACAAAGAAAAGACCGAGACTAGATGTCCAATATGTACTAGCTGGAATCTAAACCCACTAGGAATAGGCACGGACCGTGTCTATGCAGAAGTAAAAAAATATTTCCCTCATATAAATGTAGTCCAGATAGACAAGGAGACTACCAGCACCGATACAGAGGCCCGCGCAGCTATAGCATCTTTTTATAAAGAAAAAGGAAGTATATTGATAGGTACTGAAATGGCCTTTTCATATCTCAAGGACGACGTATATGCCAGTGCCATCATATCTGTAGATGGACTATTCTCCATACCGAGCTTCAATATGAATCAAAAGATACTGCATATAATCGAAAAGCTCCAAGCAATAACTGTGAATGGAATACTGATACAGACAAGAATGTCTGACAATAAAGTCCTCAGGAATATACTCTCCGGCAATGTCCTACCTCTATATAGAGAAGACCTCGAGGAGAGAAAGATGTTCGGGTATCCACCATTCAAGAAATTGATCAAGATCACTTTTGCAGGCACTGCAGCCCAAGGCGAAAAAGCTCGCGAATATATAAATAAAACTCTTGAGGCCTACGACCCACAGATATTCTCTGCCTTTGTCGGCAAGGTCCGAGGTGAGTACGTGACTAATACAGTGATAAAGATAGACCCAAAGCTGTGGCCAATACCGCTATCTAGGGATACCAAGGCAGATAGCGACCTATATATGAGACTCAAAGCTGTCTCTGATACTTTTACCTTAAATATAGACCCCGAAGACTTATTATAAAAAAACAGAACCGGTGACAGTTGT
>JACCDZ010139741.1_pt1 | contig 28319 bp, 37 predicted proteins | sample 7449551 | NCBI WGS metagenome assembly JACCDZ01 (sample SAMN15323452, study PRJNA562643) | freshwater metagenome | isolation source: river surface water | place: USA:Blue River Watershed | collected 2017-08-18 | reverse complement strand
TGAATTTATTTTTAAAATTGCTCGTCCTCATGATGAATTATTTGTTGAGTGTCAGCAATGCAATAAGAAATATTATTACAATTCTTATCGTGGCTTTTTTAGAGATATGAAAGTGTGTGGATGTTGTGCATCGCCACTTGATATCCCAAGAGAAATTCTTGATAAGGAATATAGAGACTTAAAGAATGTACAAGTTTCCTGATGAAATCCTAAATGCCAAGAAAATTTTTATCATTGGTATTGATGATAATGATGAGCTGTTTTTTAATGTTGACCATAAGCCTGGTTGCAATTGGTCAGTTTCAGAATTGATTGGTGCAATTTATTTTGCTGACCAAACTGTAAAGACTGGACAGACAATTAATGCTACGACGACTCAGCTTGACGAAGATTTTGAAGATGGTTTTCCAATTCCGCCAGAACTGACTGAGCGTGAACAAACTATTATTGATAAAATCAAAGATGAAATTGATCGTGAAAATAACGTTCGTCATCAGTTTTCTCCTTCAATGGACTACTCCATGAAACCTTCTTGGATGAAGTAATGGATAAAAAAATTGCCTTCTTATGTGTTGACCCTTCCATTAATGGAACAGGGTTATCACTTGTAACGTTTATTGGTAAACAAGATGGCATTAGTCAATTTAAGGTCTTGGATAAAACAACTTTATTATTGCCAAGACAACGTATTAAATATGTAGATAAGTATTTAAAAAAGATTGATGTACTGCATTTGTTTAAACATGCAGTTGATTGTTATATAGAACAATTTGGTTCTGAATATAGAATAGGATGGTCTGTCTTTGAAAGTTATTCCTATGGTTCAACTGGTCAGCTTGCTGATCTTGGTGAGATGGGTGGCTTATTTAAATACTTTTTATATACAGGTTTGCCCTATAAGGTTGCCGTAGAAACCATTACTCCAATGCAGGTGAAGAAAATAATTGGAGGCAGTGGAAAAGCTGGTAAGGATGTTGTTAGAAATTCTTTAGAAAAATATATCCCAGACTACAATAATATTGTTTGGAATAGCTTTGATGAATCTGACTCAGTTGCAGTTGGTATTTCATATTTTCTATTAATGGAGAGTCATATTAATGAACAAAAATAAAGTTGCTGATTGCCTAAAAGCTGTTGCTAAAGCATTTGATGACCATGGAGTGTCTCATGCTGAAAAATATGCAATCATTGCTAATTCATTAATACTGTCTGCGTTAGATGAGAATTCTAAAGTATTGGGTTATCCAGAGTTAAATTGGAAAGATGCTTTTCAAGTAGAGCGAGCTTTCATTGAGACTGCTAGTACCGATAGTAATTTAGCTGCCATTCTACAGGCCCATGTCATCTTGAAGTGGGCGACTATTATTGAGGATGGCCTAGATGGACAGTAAACAAGTTGCGGATCTTATAAACGAAACTGTTGCAGATGGATATCCAGACTACAACATGTATGCGCATTCAGCTAATAGTATTATTCTATTTAGAGACAAAACCCTGAATGAATGGACCGAGGCGTTAAATACTCCTGTGTTGCCTCCTGGTGCTAATATTAACCAGTTAGAAGCATATAATTTTGAAATTTTAAAGATCAACGAAGTTGTAATTCGTAATTTGGCTTATGCCAGAGCATCCCTTGCTACTAGTAAGATGCTATATAAGCGTAAATTAGATGAAGAAAAAGCAAGACTATTTGAAGCTCAGCAAGAATCTGGTAAGCGTCTTTCAATTGATGCTGCTGAAAGTATTGCTAAAAGAAATCTTGCAGAAATTCTTCATGCCTATGAACTCTCTGAATTGTTTGAAGAATATTGGTCGGTTCAATTTCAAAAGATTGAACTTTTAAATGATCGACTTACAAGTTTAAATATTCTGAAAAATCATGAAGTTAAGGTAGGCGGTCATGTCTAAGGATAGATTTATCCGAAGATTGTCTAAAAAATGTCATCTGTCACTAAAAGACACTAGACACTTATATGATTTAATGACTGACGCCTGTATCGAAGAACTCTTAGAAAATAAAGAGTTAGATTTATTTAACATCATAGATATTCAACTTGAGCAGGTTGATATTAGTAATGTTAAATTAAAATCTTCATTTACTTTTTCGATTAAGAAAAAAATTAGGTCTTTAATAAAACAAGGTTAATAAATATATGAATATGGTTTATCTTGAAGGCAGTCTACGTTTAGATGTGGACAGCGATATTGGTAAAAAAATTTTCAAGGAAGACTCAATCTTCTTTGTTGATGGATCTGTACTTGTCAATTTAATTGGCAATTTAAATAATAGAATTGGCATTGGTAAAATTGATTTTTCAATTGAAAGAATATTTATTAATTCTGAAGAATTTATTAGCTCTTTGTTTTCTATTTATGAAGACCACGACTTTTCTTTGCCAAATGTGTTTTATTCACAGCTGTACAATGCCCTAAGATATTGCTTCTATTCTGATATTCCTATTTGTATTTTAAATGCTGAAGTTATTAATTTGGAAACAGAATATATTTCTAATCCAAATAGAGCTAATCATTTTGATCTTAATTCTATGTATCGAGATGTTAAAGCAAGAATTAATACAATTAAATCGGCTACCATTTATGGTATGGATAGAGACGACTTTCCTCCTGTTTCTATTGAGCCGATATTACAAAAAATTAAATATGAGATTGTTCCTTATTAATGGCTAAGAAAAAAGAAGCGGAATCTGAAGAAGTTCAGGTTCTTTCTCATGATGATAAGAAGCGTATTCTTCGAAGTGCAATTAATGCTTTGAAGAAGACGCATTCTTCTTTATCGTTTGATGGTGATAGTAACCAAAACAATTTTAGATGGATTAGCACTGGCAGCAGTAAGCTGGATGATGCTATTTCAGATAGTGGTCTAGGTTTTCCTCGTGGCCGCCTTGTCGAGGTTTACGGTCCAAATTCATGCGGTAAAACAACTCAGTTTACGCTTGTGTGTATTAATGCACAAAGACAGTATCCTGAAGATATGATTCTATATATTGATGTTGAACATAGTTTTAACATTGAGTATGCAAGAAAGCTTGGTCTAGATACTGATCCATCCAAATTTATTCTTTTGCAGCCAGATTCTGCTGAGGAAGCTTTGGATGTACTTGTACAAATGACTGAAACTGGTTGCTTCTCAGTTATTGTTCTTGACTCAATTGCTGGTTTGATTTCTCAAAAGCAATGGGAAAAAGATGCTGGAGAAGCAACAATGGGTTTGGTTGCAAAACTTTTATCTGAAAATATTCCTAAAGTAGCGGCTAAAGCCCAGAAAACAGATACTCTTGTTTTGCTTGTAAACCAGTTGCGTAAAAGCTTGAGTCAATATGGCTCCCCTGAAGTTACGAAGGGCGGTGAAGCAGTAGGTTATTTTGCATCTATTCGAATTAAGATGCGTAAGACTGACATACTTATGGAAGGTGATCTGCCTATAGGTCAAGAAATTAAAATAGTTATGACTAAAAACAAGGTAGGTACTCCGTATCGAGAGATTACTACTAACCTATTCTTTGGTATTGGTTATGACATGGTGAGTGAAAGCGTTGACATTGCAATTAATAAAGGTCTTATTTTGCAGGGCGGAGCTTGGTATACTCTCTCAGTAGAGGGGCTTCCAAGCGAGAAGTTCCAAGGTAAGAATAGCGTTGTAAGTTATTTCCGTGAAATGGCTGAAGACTATGATATTTTGTTAGGTGCAATACGTGGACAAGTCTAATTTTAATAAGGTAATTGAATTTACAAAAACAGCTGGACAGCCTGTTAATAAAACTCCAACAATGCCTCGTCCAGGGTTAGCTGCCCTACGTCTCAATCTCATAACAGAAGAACTTCAGGAACTTTACAATGCAGTTTTATCCGATTCTCCGTTATCTCAAAAAATCAATGAGCTTTTTGATACCATACGTTCTCTTACTGGGGATATTAATCACCCAGATCAAATCAAGCTTTGCACAACCGAAACCCCAGATGCCCTTGGTGACATTCTATATGTGGTATACGGCGCTGGCGCAACATTTGGTTTTGACCTTGACGATTATTTCGCAGACATTCATGAGAGCAACATGAGCAAATTTGACACATCGTATGATGATGTCATTGAAACAATTAGTAAATACCAAGCTGGTACTCATCCAGATAAACTTGGTGTAACTATCAATGATCTATTTTATAGAGAAATTCAGTGTAATGGTCGGCTCTTGTATCCGACTGTTATGGAAAAAAGCGGGAAGATTTTAAAGTCCCATAAATATAAGAGTGTGCAGCAATTGCGCACTGAGAAAGGCAAAATTGCTGGGAAGGCGTATCTTGACTGAACAACTTTTATTTGACTTTTACGATGAAGATCTTGGTGAATTTGAAATTCAAGATGATCAAGATGATGTTTTAATTTTCACAAATGAAAAACCAAGCAATGCAACATTGTCGTTTTTTGGTGATAATAAACGTATTGACGTTTATCATAATCCTGAAGTTTATCCTGCTGGGTTTAAAAGTGATAATCATGCAATGTTTATTCTAATGCTCAGCTTAGCTTCTTATGCAAATGACGATACTCCAATTTCATTTCCAATTGAAGATGTAACTGGATTCAGATTTGAAGTACATGATTTGACTGAAAAACCACGCGCAGAGGTTGAAATTGAATAATGATGAACTGATGGCTCTTGCTAATGCAATGGCTAGTAAATTTGACCAATCCCTTGAGACTGGTACATTAAATGATGCTCTTACTCAGCATGAGCAAACTGTAGCTCAAATTGCTCCAGCAATTCAGGCACAACAGGCTGAGCCTACTCCGGCTCAAGTCTTAAGACGTTTTACAGACAGTGTTATAAATCAAATTACCAATATGCAGAAGAAGCATGATGCTCTTGTTGAAGTGTTGCCTATCGCAGTTATTGCGTCAATTGTTGACCAATATGTCATTGCTGGTATTCCTAAAGCAAGAGTGTATGAATTGGTAGATAGCTTATATGATACTCAAGATTCTAATTAATCTTTTTGCTGGATTTATTTGTGTAATTCTTGCCGCTGTTTTCTTCATAGGCTTTGGTTTCTTTTTATATGCTTTATTTTGGGGATTTGTAATTGCATTTTTTATTGGAATTATTGTCGCCCTAATTGAAAAATTTGGAAATGGTTAATGACAAATGTATATCATGCACTACACAGTCATTCTGTTGGATCTGTTCTTGATGGATTTAGCAATGTAAATGAATTGTGTGCTAGAGCAAAACAGAATGGCCAAATGGCTGTTGCAATTACAGATCATGGCAATATGTTTATGGCTTATGATTTATACAAAGCTTGTAAAAAACATGGACTTAAGCCTATATATGGGAATGAAACATATATAGCGCCAGGATCTAATTTAATTAAAGAGAAAATTGAAGGTGAAAAACCTGCATATCATTTAATTCTTTTGGCTGAAAATGATATAGGTTATAAAAACCTATGTAAGATTACTTCCAATAGTTGGGTGAAGGGTAAATATTACAAGCCTAGAACTGATATGAGTTTTCTTAAAAAACATGCTGAAGGCATTATATGTCTTTCGGCATGTATTGGTGGTCAACCTCAACAATATTTTCTTGAGGGCAAAGTAGAGAAGGCTGAAGATACAATTCTTGCATTTAAGTCTATCTTCGGTGGAAATTATTTCCTTGAACTCACCCATACTGGGCTTGATGAACAAACTCGGGTTAACAATTTTCTAATTGAAATGTCTAGAAAACATGACATTCGGCTTGTTGTAACTCCAGATAGTCACTATACAGACATGCAAGATTCTCAATATCATGCTGCTCTTGTTGCAATCAATACTGGTAATAGTTTTAAAATTAATCAGACTGCATCTGAGGATGATGGATTAGCCTATCAACCATACGAATATTACCTTAAAGACTACCATCAGTTGTGGGAAACCTTTAAAAAATATCATGGTGATGATTTTAAACCCATCTTTGACGAAGCTTGTGCTAACACTAATGAAATTGCTGAAAGGTGCAATGTTCATTTTAAGGAAGGTATGAAAATCATACCTCAACTTGTGGAAGATCCTGATTCTTTCATCTATTTAAAAGCTAAAGATTTTTTAACAGAGTATTTAACCAAAATCCCTGCTGAGCAACATCAAATTTATTGGGATAGACTTGACCATGAAATAGATGTTATTTCAAAAATGGAATTTAGTGACTACTTTGTTGTTGTGCATGATTATATGAGCTGGGCGCAAAGCCAAGGCATTAAGACTGGACCTGGACGAGGTTCTGGTGCTGGTAGCTTATTAACCTTTTGTTTAAAGATTACCTTGGTTGACCCTATTAAATATAGCTTACTTTTTGAGCGGTTTTTAAGTCGTGGTCGTGCTAAGCGTCCATTGATTGAAATTCCAGAATATACATTTGCGGATTATGCAGATGAAACTGGTAAGCATTTGGCAATGGATTAATATGAAAGAATTTCGCTGTACACGAATTGATCAGGTGATTTCAAAAAATCCTGATATGATTCAAACATTTAATCAAGCAAAATTGAATACGGAAGGAAGGTATCCTTCCGTTAGAATTGATGTAGATTATGACACTATGATTTACAGTGTTTATAGTGATGAAAGCAAATCTGTAATTGGATTTTTTACGCTAGATGACTTTAGTGGTGATGAAGATATAATGAGAATTCAAGTTCTTGTTCATCCCTTGTCATGTAAATTAAGCTACATTAAAATTTTTAATTGTGCTTCCTATGTTTTAAAGCATTTAGATTTGAAGGCTAAAGCCTTTATTATTTTTAGTGAACTTCCAACACTTGGCCTTTATGGAAAGGTTAATGCTGCTTTTGTTGAGAAGTATAGATTATTTAATATATATGAACATCTGCCTGTTGCGGGTTCTTATATATATTCAATACCAAATGAATTTAAGCCTTCTCTGAGGGCATATGGCGATAGTGCCGAATATTTAACTGTGAGATATCAATAATGTCTGATGTAACTGAAACCGAAATGCAACCGGGTCTGACCGTAGAAGAAAAACAGAATCTGATTTCTGATCTCAATACTCTTGCTGATGGCCTATCCGAGCTTGATCGTGGTGTTGTTGCTAATATTGTGAGTATTAATGCCATGCAGAAAGTTCTGGTTGATAAAGGCGTTATTTCTGCTGAAGAACTAGTTACTGCAATGCAAGAAATCTATAAGAATATGCAAGAAGCAGCGCAGCAAAAGATTGATGCTATGGAGCAAGCTCAAGATGGCAGCCAAGTCTGATGGCGGAAGCTCATCATACTATAAGCATGTCGTACCAGCTGGAATTTTGAAAATTAGTGGCGGGCCATTTGATGGTCAGCCACTTAATACAGATGTCATTATGGAAACTGATGATGTCATCAAAATATTTCTAAAGAATGATTGGCATAAGGCTAATATTTTTAAAGCGCTTGTACGTATAGGCTCTAAGAACGGTATTGATGAGTCATACGATTTTAATAAAATGCAATGGTTCTTGGATCGCTTGAGAATGTTTTCTGAAGTAGAGGCCAACAGTGTTCCTCAAAATGTAGAGCATGATCATTCAAAACCTTTGCAAAATGTTTATGAAGACATGATGAATGCAGATCCAATCTTTGCTGAAATCATGAAAGATATTAAGAAGGCTTAATGAAATTAAGAGACATTGTAAATACTTATCATGAAAATGAGTGGTATCTAGCTCATAAGAAAGATGTAGATTTTGAATTAAATCATCTTGAGCTACACGATGCCGATGATTATGTTTTAAAACTTTACGAAAAGGGCATTAAGACTACTGCCAATGATAGTAATTCCAATGTTCTTTTTCTACTTGGCATTACTAATGTTGAGCCAAGTGATCGCGTAGAATGTGTTGGCGGTGCTTTCCCTGACCTTGATCTTGACTTTGCTATGCATAGACGAGATGAAGTTTTTCAATATTTGTATGACAAATATAAAGAAGGATTTGCACACATTGGTACGTTTTCTTCATTTAAGACGAAGAATCTATTTAAAGACTGCTTAAGAATTTTTGATATTCCCTTTGAGGAAGCAAATAGAATATCTAAACTTCTTCCCGACAACCCCACCGACGAAAGCTCCATTCAGGAGTGCCTAGATAACATCCCCAAATTTAAAGAAGTGTACGACAACAATGCAACCATTAAGTCTGCCGTTGACTTTGCTATTCATATGCAAGGTAAAGGTGCTATTAGACAAACTGGTTTGCATGCTTGCGGACTTGCTTTAAGCAGTCAACCTCTAGATGATTTCTTACCACTGTGGTCTTCTCAAGACATGCCAGCAACTATGTTTGATGGCCCTACTCTTGAAAAAGTAGGCATAGTTAAGTATGACGTACTAGGACTTAAAACCCTTTCTGTAATTGAAAATACTGTTCGATTAATTGAATCTACTCATGGTATTAAGATAGATATTGATGCCATAGAAGATGGTGATACAAAAGCATACGAATTGATTGCCAAGGGCAATGTACTTGGTCTTTTCCAAGTTGAAGGTAATATGGCGAAATTTGCCATTGCTTCTCAACCTATTTCAATTGATGACCTTGGAGCTATCTCTGCGTTGTATCGTCCTGGCCCAATGTCAATGGGTTATCTTGAAAAATATTTAAATCGTAAACGTGGTATAGAAGATTGTATCTTTGATATCCCGCAGTACAACCATTTGTTTGCTGACACATATGGCTTAATGATTTATCAAGAAGGCTTGATGAATCTATCAAAAGAAATGTCTGATTTTACAGATGTTGAAGCAGATGTGTTGCGTAAGGCAGTTGGTAAAAAGAATTTAAAATTACTTGAATCATTAAAGGCCAAGATGATTGGCCGTGCGATTGATAAAGGTATAGATAAAAATGTATTAGAAGCATTTTGGGAAAATATGCTTGGCTTTGCATCCTATGCCTTTAATAAGAGCCACTCAATTTCTTATGCAGTTATTACTTATCAAACTGCATGGCTAAAAGCTCATTATCCTGCTGAATTCATGGCATCTCTAATTTCTTTGGAAGATGACATTGCTCAATCAGCTTTATATATTGAGAATGCTAAGCAAATGGGTATCAATGTTCTGCCACCTGATGTTAATCAGAGTAGCAGGGATTTTACTATCTCTATGGGCGGAGACATTCTCTTTGGCTTTAAGACTGTAAAAGGTATTGGAGACAAGGCAATTGACAAAATCCTTGAGCTTCAACCGTTTAGTAGTTTATCTGATTTTTTAATTAAGACTTCTGAAGTTAGAAATATTAATAAAAAAGTTTATGAAGTGTTAATTAAATGTGGTGCGTGTGATTTCTTTGGCTATACAAGAAGTGCTATGCTTGCAAATTTCGAGTCATATATTGCTGACTGGAATCAAGCAAAAGGAGACTCTGAGGCTGAAGTAGTTATGCGTAATGCAGAAGGTACGTACTTTAATAATGATGAATACCCAGAGATGCCACTTCTTGACATCTTGAATTTTGAAAAAACATTAATGGGTATTTATGTATCTGGTACACCTTTTGATATTGTTGAGCAAGCTGTACAACTTAAAGGAACTAAAACGCTTCAGGAACTTGAAGAGTTAACTACTCCAACTGTTGGAAGCATAATATGTCAAATTGTGGAAATCAAAAAACACAAGGCTCCTTCTGGGGAAATGGCATTTTTAACTGTAACAGATAAAAGCAGTTTTGTTTCAAATGAATTCGTGGTGTTTCCAAAACAATATGAAAAAATGGCTGCGTCTTTAGCTAAAGAGGCATTTGTCTTAATTAGCTACAAGCTAGAATTTCGTAATGAAAAAAAGAGCTACATTGTTGAACAAGTCTCAAATTTAAATGAGCGTGTTGGAACTTTAGCTCGTAAAATTGCTAAAAAAACTGAAATATATCATATAGATCTTGTCACTACAGGTATCCCTGGCGCTGCTAGAGCAAAGACTATTCATAGAATTCTTGGTGGATTTATTTCAGACACACCTACTCCTTATACGGTTAATTTAAACTGTATCCATGAAGCGGTTGTGTATAATTTTGGAAAATATTATTTAAAGCACATTGATTTAAATGTTGTTCGTGCTTTTAATTCTATTCAGGATGTTTATGTCAGCCGAGGAACCGGTACAAGATAAAAGCCTTGCTGAGAAAGTAGCGATATTAGAAGATAAGCTTGTGGTGCTTGAAAAAATTCTTGTTCTACAAGCTGAGCAAATGAACTCTATTGCTGAAGATAAAACTAATACCACTACTTTTTTAACTTCTTTTAAAGATAATATATTAAAGTTAGCAAATAAGGCTAAAGGCGATTGAATGTTATTATTTCAAACTGTAAATGAAAAAATGTCTGAAGGATCTGCATTAACTACGCAGCGTCTTCCTACTTTTTATCCTTCTGCTGCAAGTTGCAGAAGTGAAACTGATGGTAAAATTATTGGTACTTGCTTGCGCTCTCAGTGGTTTCGCTGTAAGGGTTATGAAGAAAGCAATCCTCCTGGAGTTTATAGCCAGTGGATTTTTGCAGCAGGTATTATGTGGGAAAAATTTCTCACAGAAAAAATGAAAGAAGCTGGGTTGTTTCTTGGAAGCTCAATTAAGCATCAAGATCTTGCATCATATGTATCAGGTGAAATTGATATCTTAATTAAAGACCCTGACAACTTTGGTAAAAAAATTATTATTGAAGCAAAATCTTATGGTGCACAAAACTATCAAGCCAAAAAAGATTTGATAGGTGCTCGTGAGTATCGTGGCATGCCAGCTATTCAGGCTAAACCTAAAGATCAAAACTTGCTTCAGGCGTTTCTGTATTTGAATTGGTTTGAAGATCAAGATGTTAGTAAAGTTATTCTACCATATCTTGATAGATCATGTAGTGGTCCAGATGGTAATGCTGAATTTCACATTACTAATATTCTAAGGAATGGTCGTCACTACCCAGTGATTAAAGCGTATAAATACACCGAAACAACCAAGGGTGTATATGCACCTTATGAAAACGGTGAATATACCGATTGGCGTGTAAGTTTTGAAGGCATTATGGAGCGATATAAAGAGCTGCTACAGTCACTTCAAAAAGACACTCCTCCAACAGCTGAATATCAGCATGTTTATTCTGATGATCAAATCGAGCTGAAGTTCAGCGAAGGTGAGATCGCCAAAACGAAATATGAAAATTGGAAAAGAGATCCTAAAGCAAACAAGATTGGTGATTGGCAATGTGCATATTGCTCGCATAAAGACACTTGTGCTGCTTATAAGGAAGATGAAGGTGTCCTGTAATGGCTTCAAACAAAATTGATATGAACAAAATTATTGCTGATTTAGGTAAGAAAAATAAGCCAACTGAAGCAACTCGCTTAAGTGATGAATTTCCAGAACTTGCTAAATCATTTAAAGATGGAGCTTTCCCAGTGCCGTCTTTTCCTGGATCTACAGTGCCTCGCTTAAAACCGAAAAGTGAGCGTGCAAGCTTTGACCTTACTGATGCACAGAAAGAGATTCGTTGGCGCTTTGTTGGCAGAGATGCAAATGGTCGTAAACGTTTTGAGCAAGTAGATGTAAGCTCACTCGGCCATCCTGGTCTTCGTCCTCCACAGAAGAAGTTTGAGCCTAAGCAAAGAAATTCTCCTGGCCGCTTTATTCAGGAGGCCACCGTGACAAATCTTGAAGCAACTGTTGATCATGAGTATGCTGGTCAATATGTCAATATTATTTTTAATGTTTCATATGGGTTTGGCTCTACCGCAGAAGAATACTTTCATTGGCATAAGAAAATGATGGAAGATGCTCTTGATATCCATTACAGATTCCAGCGCTCTTCACATCACATGCGTAGACATCATCACTCGAATGGAGTTTATGTGGAAGTTGGTGTTCCATTTGATGTTCTTGAAGTCCTGATAAGCCTTGGTTATCTCGATGGCGGACTTATGATTTATGTTGATGATAAATTAATAGACTTAATAAAAAATAAGCAAATCTAATACATGTCTAGTAAAATTGATAAGATTTCTGAAAAATTGGGGCAGATTAAGAAGTTTCTGCCTCAATATTTAAAGGAGCAGGGCTATGATGTAGAGCACGGCAAAAAAATTTGCTGTCTACATCCTGACCATTCTGATAGAACGCCTTCCGCATCTATCTTTATGCATGCTTCTGATATACCGCTACTGCATTGCTTCTCATGTGGCAGCTCTGCGGATATTTTTACTGTTGCTCACTGGCTGGAACATAAACCAATGATTGGTCCTGGCTTTATGCAGGACACTGTTCCCTATTTGGCAGAGAAGTACAAGATAGAAATACCTCATCGTGCATTGAGCGAAGATGAAATCTTTGAGATGAATTATCTTGCACTGTATAAGGAAGTTGCGCACTTTATATCCAAACAAGAGCCAACACGTCCTGTTGTTGCCGAAATAGAAAGAAGACAATGGTCTAATAGTCATTTGTCTTCCATGAAAATTGGTTCATGCCCAGACTATTCGGCAATGAGATCTCATTTGAAGTCTCTAGGTTTTACATCTGATTTTCTTGATCAAACAGATATTAAGCCTAATATTTTTAATCCCAATAATTTAATTATCACTATCTGTGATCAGTATGGCCGACCAGTTGGCTTTACTGCTCGTAATTTGATATTTGACGGTGTTTTAGATGATGGTGGTCGTTATGTTAATGGGCCAAAATATATAGCTACAAATTGTAAAGGATTGAAGGTCAATGTCTTTAATAAGGCAGATAGACTCTTTAATTTACATGAGGCTAAAAAGAATCATCCACCTCTGTATATTTTTGAAGGCCATCCAGATGTTATTACTGCAAATCTTCATGGCTTAAAGAATGCTGTTGCAATTGGTGCTGTTTCCTTAACCCCGCAGCATCTCAACTTATGTCGTCGCCTTGGTATTTATGATCTTGTTATTTGTCTAGATGGTGACAAGCAAGGTATTATCAAGGGCAAAGAACTTATACAAGAATGCTTAAAAACAGTTCATGATTTAAAGCTTCGTTTTGTGTTCTTACCAACAACTGTTGATGAAGAGGGTAAGGTTTCTAAGATTGATCCAGATGAATTTATTCGTCAGAATGGTATCAAAGAATTCTTAGCGCTTGAGAAGATTGATCCCTTTTCTTGGCGTTTACGTGAGTTTGAACTTGAGGGTGTTGATAATGACACCATTTGTTTTGAACTTATTCCTATTATCGCAGTAGAGCCGTCCGCGATTAAACGTGAAACAATGATTCGTCAGTTGGCTGATGCTACTGGATATAGTGATCGTGCTATTCGTGAAGAACTTGATAGGATTAAGAATGAAGATCATATCAAGCTTCAAAACGCTTCAGAATCGATTGTAGGCAATCTTATAGATGCACTTGAGAAATCCCCAGGGAATGCACTTGCATTGCTTCAGAATGCGTCTGATGAGATATACAACCTACATAAAGAAAGTAGTTCTAATTGCTTTGATTTGAATGCTCGTATTTCTTCAGTTCTTGGCATTAAGGAATATCAGGAAACGGAAGAAATGCATCATGCAATTTCCTTTGGTCCTTTTATGGACACATTATCTGTTGCATTGAATGGCGATGTGCGCCAAAAAATGATTTTTCTTGGTGCTTCACCGAATGCCGGTAAGACTTCTAAGTTTGCAAATATGATATGGAACCTACCACAATATAATGACAATACCATGACCATTATGTTGACCATTGACGACTCTAAGCGTGAGTTTATTCCTCGTCTATTGGCTTATGATATTGCAAAGACGGCCAAGGAAACTGGTAATCATCTTCTATTTGAATTCATAGATATTAATAAAGTGTCTACTCCATTCAAATATCGTGATGCATTTGAATATGATGCTATCATGGAAGCGCGTTCTGCTTCATATGCAAAACTACTTGAATTAATGAAAGATGAAAGAGTTGTTGTTTTTGATTCTGAAGATGGCAAATCAACTGATTTTGTTAATACAACATTAAAGCATTTCCGTGATAAATATCCTGAGCGTAACATTTATCTTTTTGTAGATAATTTCCATCTCCTTAATGGATCTAGTGATCTATCTGGTCGTGAGAAATATAAAGAGATGTCAGGTCAACTTAAGGGCATGGCTGTTAAATATGATTGCACTTTGATCTGTACTGTTGAATATACTAAAGTACCACCTGATCAAAAGCCAAATAATAACAATATTGCAGAATCTGTTGCGTTAGAATATGACGCCAACATGATTATGCACATGTATAGTGAATTGCATAGTATGCGAGATAAGTCTACTTTGTACTTCAATGAGTTTGGTAATCAGTATCCTATTATTGAAACTAATTTTGGTAAAAACAAAATTGCCTCATATAAAGGTAATGTTTGGTATAAGGTATATCCTGAGAAAGCATTTTATGAAGAAATTTCTCATGAACAAGCTGAAACTTATCGGCAACAAAATAAAATGGCTCTAACAAGTTACGAAGACAACCCATGAAATCCGTGATATTTAAAAGTCGAATTCCTCCAGTTTCGTCTGATGAATATGCACTAAATCAATTCTGTCCGTTATTAAGATTACCTCACTATGACGGACGGTTTGACCACTTGAAAGAGAATATGGATTATAGCAATGTCACAGAATCTAATATAAAAGCAGTTGTCAGATTTGTGCAAAATAAATTTCTATATTCTTATTTAAAAACTCCAGATGATAGCTACGTAAGACTTAATTATCGATGGGATAGATATGTTAAATATTTAGCCCCAAAGATAACCGACATAAATAAAAGACGGGAGTTTTTAAAATTAAGTGCTCATGGTTACTCAGCAGCGCTAGGCTGTGTTCAAGCCTTAAATGATTTGATAAATAAAAATGATCAATATTCATTTGGTGTTAAAACATTGACTAGGACTGATGATGAACGAGTATTGCTAAATATTGAAAGCAATATTGATGTTATTCTTTCTACTGATAAGCATATTAAATTAGTGTGGCTCTCTAAGCCTTCTACGCATCGAGAACCACTTGATCCAGCAGGCTATATTAGTTACAAGGTTGCATTTGCAGTTCGTTGGGCTATTAACCAAGATATTATTCCAAAGGTATTGTATTTTGTATGTTGCAATACAAGTGGACATTTTATCCGTGAAATACCATATACAAATGGTATACATGACATGATAATGAATATGACAAGTGCTCCTGTAAATGTAAATGTTGATTTTTCTAAATGCTTAATGTGTCCAGAACAGAATACTTGTCCTTCATCACTGAGAAAGAAATATGGCTTATGATATTAAAAATTTAGCCCATGATAACTTAGGTTTTTATCTGGGCGATTCAACATTTCAAAGAGTAATTGCTACTGTACAAGATGCTTACTCGAATGAAATATATGTTGCATTTGCTATCGAAACGGGTGGCTTTGGCACATTTTATATTGAGCGGACTACAGGTGTATTGGCATACCCAAATTTACACCCATATCATACTAACAATCTCATGAAGATTGATGATGATGAATGGAATGATATTGCCCTACTCCTATTAGACAGACACATAGTGGATCCAAGATGGTTTCCGATGGACGTGGCTCAAAACTACAAAGATTGATATATGAATTAATGCTTGAGATTTATCCAAGCTGTACAGTTATATATGAGCAACCTATTTATGCTTTAAATATGCGATATGACATATTTGTTAAAGAGCTTGGTATAGCTGTAGAAATTGATGGTGTTCAACATTCTAAATATGTAGAACATTTCCATGGGGATCTTCATGGTAGAGTTAGCAACATACTCGCAGACAAAGAAAAGAATAAGTTTAGTGTAGAAAATGGTATTAAATTAATACGTATCTCAGATGCCGATAAGGACTGGGATGCTATTAAGTTAAAAAACCTAATTGAATCCAAGCCTTATCCAAAAGCTGATTATATCAGCAATTTGTTGGATGGGCGGCCTCCATCAGAAGAACGAAGACTGGAAAAAGACAGAGAGCGCAGAAAAGCGCAATACCAGAGGCTAAAGGAACTACGCAAATCTCAAGGATGAGAAAAAAAGGAATCTCTTTTCAGCCCGGCAATGCCGGGTTTTTTTCATATACCTCGCTTCGCTCGATGGTTACTACCAGACACTTCATAAGTGTTTACTGGTAAATTCTAATGTGCCCAAAGCAAATTTATATCTGCTTTGCTCATATTGGGTTTACCAATCTTTTGGAGGTTATTTAATGGCCCAATATGTTTTAAAATATAAACCAACTGAACCTTCTATCAAATTAATGCTTGGCTGTGCTGCAAGTCAAATTGTAGAAGAGCAAGGTGAATTAATAAAAACTGCTTTTTCTGAAATTGAAATCGTAGTTGAAGTAGATGATGCATGGGGAATATGCAAGATAACCCATGTAAATGGATTAGAGGTGGCTCACTGATGTGGGATCTATACCGAGAATTCGAAGAAGATGATGAAGTTTACTCAATGCTTGATGTTGTTAAAACCACATGTAGTCTATGCGGCAGTCCAATGAATTGGGCAATCGAACATGATTTTAATGACAAAACTGATACTATCTACTTGCATGCAACAGCTTATTGTTGTGGAATAAAGTTCTATACCGAATTCGATAATAAATATAAAGAAGAAGCTTATATCTTGAAGTCTGATCATAAGTATGAGCATCTCTATAAAAGAGGGAAGTCATGACCGTTAACATTCGTGTTATTAAAAGAAATGGTGATCATGAATCGCTAGATTACGAAAAAATAAATCGCGTGTTAGCTTGGGCATGTGACGGAGTAGAGGGTGTTTCTCCTTCTAAGATTGCTATGCGGTCTGGCATTCAGTTTTATGATTTGATGCCAACCTGTGACATTCATGCTGTTTTAATAAAAACTGCGGCTGATATGATTTCAGAAACAACGCCAAATTATCATATTCCAGCTGCTCGCCTAAACTTGTTTAATATTCGTAAGCAGGCATATAAGTCTTTTACCCCTCCTACTGTAGCTCAACATATAACTAGCTTGGTTGAAAGAGGTTATTATACTAAAGAATTTTTTACGTATTATAACCAAGAAGATTTTGATCAGATGCAGGAACTCATAGATCATGATAGAGATCTTGATGTTCGCTATGCTGGTATTAAACAAATGGAAGGCAAATATCTTGTTCAGGACAGAACAACTGGTGAGGTATTTGAATCTCCACAGATGATGTACATGGCTATTGCTGCAATGCTATTTGCCAAATATCCTGCACATAATCGTATGAATTTTATCTCTAGGTTTTATAATGCAACATCTAGACATAAGATTTCATTACCTACTCCTATAATGGGCGGTCTTCGTACTCCTACTAAACAATTCTCAAGCTGTGTACTTATTGAAGGTGACGATACCTTGGATAGTATCAATGCTACTGCTACTGCAATTGTTAAATATATTTCAATGCGTGCAGGTATTGGTATTAATGCTGGTCGTATACGTGGCTTAAAATCGTCTATACGTAACGGAGAGGCGTCGCACACTGGAGTAATACCTTTCTATAAACATTTCCAAACTGCTGTTAAATCATGCTCACAAGGCGGTTTAAGAGGTGGTGCAGCTACACTGTTCTACCCCATGTGGCATTGGGAATTTGAAAGTTTAGTTGTATTGAAGAATAATCGTGGCGTAGAAGAAAATAGAATTCGCCAATTGGATTATGGCGTTCAAATTAATGGATTACTTTATAGACGCTTGACTAAGGGTGAAAACATCACCTTGTTTAGTCCTCATGAAGTTCCTGGTCTTTACGAAGCATTTTTTGCAGACCAAGATGAATTTGAGCGTTTGTATCTCCAATATGAAAATGATCCAAGTATTCGCAAGAAAACCATTAAAGCAATTGATGCCTTTTCAAGCATAATGCAAGAACGTGCTGGTACTGGTCGTATCTATATTCAGAACGTTGATCATTGTAATACCAACAGTCCGTTTGACCCATCTGTAGCACCTATCAGACAATCCAATCTATGTCTTGAAATTGCACTTCCGACAAAGCCTCTAGTTGGAGGATTTGGACCTGATCGTGACGATGGTGAAATTGCACTATGTACACTCTCTGCATTTAACCTTGGAGAAATTCACTCTGAGAGCGAGATTGAAGAGTGTGCTGAACTTATGGTAAGAGCACTTAATTCTCTTATTGAGTATCAAGACTATCCTGTTCCTGCTGCCAAACATGCTTTAGGTCGTAAAGCTTTGGGTATTGGTGTTATTAACTATGCCTATTGGCTTGCTAAACATGGATATGATTATTCCTCAAGTAGGGGTGATCAGGCTACTCATGAATTATTTGAAGCTATCCAATACTATTGTTTGGTCGCGTCAAATAAACTTGCCATTGAACAAGGACCATGTGCACTATTCCATGAAACCAGTTACGCCAAAGGCGTGCTGCCGATTGACCGTTATAAGAAGTCAATTGATGAATTTGCAAACTTCCCATTAAAGCAAGACTGGGAACATTTGCGCAACATGATTCTTAAATATGGATTGCAAAATTCTACCCTTACTGCGCTTATGCCTAGTGAAACTTCGTCGCAAATTTCAAATGCAACCAATGGCATCGAACCACCAAGAGGTCCGGTGTCAGTTAAGGCATCGAAAGATGGTATCCTTAAACAGGTCGTACCCGGAATTGGAGAGTATGAATACGAATACTTGTGGGCGATTCCTGACAATATTGGCTATCTCAAGAAGTGCGCTATTATGCAAAAGTTCGTAGACCAAGCAATATCTGCAAATACAAATTATGATCCGTCAAAATTTGAAGGCAATAAAGTGCCGATGAAAATATTGTTACGTGATCTTTTAACTGCATATAAATATGGACTTAAAACTCTGTATTATCATAATACCAGAGATGGTAATGATGAAGCCCAAGATGACGGATGTGGATCTGGGGCGTGTAAAATTTAATATTATGGGGGCTATGCCCCCTTTATTGTTGTAATTAATATGTATAAGTCCTTTAATCCAGAACCAATCAACTACCTAAATCAACCAATGTTCTTTGGTGATAGTCTTAACGTTGCTCGTTATGATCAACAAACCCATAACATTTTTGAAAAACTAATTGAAAAACAACTGTCATTCTTTTGGCGTCCAGAAGAAGTTGACGTATCCAAAGACAGAATTGACTTTGCTGAAAAGCTCCTGCCGCATGAACAACACATTTTTATTAAAAATTTGCAATACCAAACACTCCTTGACTCAGTACAGGGGAGATGTCCTTCTATTGCTTTTCAACCTTTGGCATCTCTGCCTGAAGTTGATACGTGGATTCAAACATGGACCTTCAGTGAAACAATTCATTCAAGATCATATACTCATATTTTACGTAATATCGTTTCCGATCCTGCTGCACTTTTTGACGAAATTGTCTTAACGCCGGAAATTATGGCTCGTGCAGAAGCAGTTGGCCGACATTACGATGAACTTATTCGAATGAATGGTGTTCTTCTGAGTGGAATGAAATTCCCTACAGAAGGCGCTAAACGTTATTTTGACATCCAACATCGCAAGGCGTTTCTTCGTGCACTTGTTGCAACGAATAGCCTAGAAGCAATTAGATTTTACATTTCATTTTGCTGCACATTCAGTTTTGCTGAACGTGAACTTATGGAAGGTAATGCTAAGATAGTAAAACTAATAGCTCGTGACGAAGCGCTACATCTTGTTGGAACCCAGTACATGATTAACCAACATCTATATAGTCCGCCTGATGAACTATGGATGGAGGTTGTAAATGATCTGGAATTTATTGCTGAATTGAGACAGATTTATCTTGATACTGAAGATCAAGAGAAGGAATGGGGCAAGTACCTATTTAAAGACGGAACAATGATTGGATTAAACTCAGCAATCCTTGATCAATTTGTAGACTATACTTCAACAAAACGTATGCGTGCTATTGGTTTTACTCCACGTAATCCTACCACTACTAATCCTGTTCCATGGATTGATAGTTGGTTAAGTTCAGATTCAGTTCAAGTTGCCCCACAGGAAACAGAAATTTCATCATATCTGGTTGGACAGATAGATTCTTCTGTTTCTCAAGAAGATTTGAATGACATTGAACTATGATTACGATAGAATTGTTTACGACTCCTAATTGCATATCTTGCACTAGGGCGCAATCTATCATACTTGACTGGTGTGAACAGTATAGTGAACGTATATCAGTCAGGTACTTTTCTTTGGATAAAAAATCCTTTACGTATGATATCGACAAAGGTATTTTACAACAAAGACTTGGGTATGTTCCAACACATGCCCCTGTTATTTTTATCAATGGCAAAGAAGTAAAATTATCACAATTGTCTCAAGAAATTCAGGACAACTTATGAGTCTTATTGTAATTTACGGAACCCCTGACTGCGGATGGTGTAAGAAAGCAGTTCAGCTAGCAGAAGATAACAAATTGGAATATGAGTACATAGACATCTCTAAAGATGACTCATCTATGAATTCATATCGTTATAGATTTCACTCAATGATTGTGCCTGTTCCAAAAACAGTGCCACAGATCTTTATTGAATATAACCCATTTGAGGATGAATACATTGGTGGCTTTGAAGATTTTTCAAAGTGGTATAACCAACAAGTTTCATCATCTGTTGGCTCAGGCGACCTAGACGGAATACTATGACTGTAAGAATCTCAATTGAAGAAGACAGTCTTACCTTTCGATAGGATATAAGGCTAGCCAATCCTTTTGAGTTTGCTTATAAGAAGTATTTCATTGTTTCTAACAAGAACAACAAAGCCCTTTCATACAAGCTTTAGCCACGGAAGGGCTTCTATATCTCTCCAAAGGCTCTCAAAAGCTCTAGGAAGCATTTTAATGCATCCCCCCATACGAACGTACTGGTTACAGACCAGAACGCTCCTATAATCTGTTTAGGCTATTCTGGAAGGCCAGTTAGATATTGTAACTGGAAGACAGCAAGAGACAAATGGATTGAATCCCCAATAGCATCTTTTAACTACATATATTCCTGTTACAGGAATCTTGATGTTGAAAGTGCTTTCTCAGATTACCGTTTTTATTCCTATAAAAAACAAGATGTATTATGGCGTAAGCTATGTGATACATTTAAGATGAGAATAAATAATAATGCTAGAAAGGCATGGATCAGTAATTGGGGAGATGTGTGCAACTCTATTTTCAATCACTTCTATCAAAAAGTTATTATTGAAAAACATATGACTGATGCTATGTCAGAAGCATTATCAAGAAATGACATCCTTTTTTTATTTTTGTTGTTTATTGATAGAGAAGTTAGACATGCTACAAGACACCTCATTTACTACTATCGAAGTGATAATAATCAGATTCATCATAAGCTAATACAGTCTATTAGTGATTTAAATAATGAAGAACTATTTGAAACATATAGTATAGAAGATGAAATAGAGAAGCTAGAACAAGTAGAAGAAGAATTCTACTCATCTCTAACGTGGCGGCGAGAAAAGCTCAAAGCTATTTAGTATAAATAAAAAAGGGTCCCGAAGGACCCTTGTATAATTAAAGTTTTTGTAAGGTTGCAGTCGTGTTAACCTGATCAATTAATTCCTTAACCTAATCCTGCCAACGCAACATCTCCTTCTTCGTAATCCTCTGATCCACAGCCTCTTTTAATTTTTTCAAAGAATCTGCTTGGTCCTAAAGAATTTTCGCAATCTTTTCCAATCTAGCATAATCATACCCCGTCATACCGCCATTAGAACTCAGCTATTCGACTTCGTATATGATATTCAATTTCTGCCCTGGAGCAGGAGCTGGATCTAATTTAATATACGTTCCAGTCTCAGCTGTGACACTACGTGTTACCGTAGTGCCATCAGGACTAATCTCAAATACCCAAAAACTACCAGATACATAATCCTCTCCGATATCGAAAAGCATTGATGTACTTCCAGAAGGTACTGTTATGTTTTTACGCTTAAGTATATTACCTGTCATTCTATGTACCGCCCGAAGCTGAAAGCGCTATTCTAATAGTATGGTTTACAACAATGTTACCTGTACTCTTATCTCTCATTTGGAATACCCAGTTGCCATCATAAGAGCCACGCTGACGATATGGTCCATCAGCTAAAGCATCAACACATATAAAGTGCTTTTGTCCTGGATATGTATATCTCAGACTAGAGACGCTTATCCATCCTGTATCTGCCACATTGCCGTTTGCAGTTGTACCACCGCTTGGAGTCACAGTGTATTGTGCTCCCTTCCACAGATGTCCAAAACCTTTTAGAACACCATCAGATCCTCTTTCTGTAACTGTTTTACCGGAAGTACAGTAAATACGTACATCAAAGTTGTCTGAGTTGGTTAGAATCTTACCATTTGGATAACCAGTTGGCTAACCCAATGCTCCACCGAATGCTCCTCCATCTGCTTGGTTATTTGCTTTTGTCATGAACTTATAATTAGATGATGCCCCATAAATGAATGTTAGGCCGTTACTGTTACTGTTCCAACCTACACCAAATCCTGCACCAGAATAAGAATTTCCTGTACCATGTGCTCCAGAAGATGCACTTAATACGGTTGGTAGTGAGTTAACAGCGTTTTGATCATATGGTGTTGCTGGCGGAGGCGGATTGTACGCTCTACGTTGTGAGAAGATAAATTGTCTTCCACCCCATATTGTTGCACCTGTCCAAGTATCAGTAAAGGAAATCCACACTGATTCGTTGTATGTGCCGTTTGAACTACGCTGTATACCGCCGAAGTAAGAACCACTGTTATAGTCCTGAACCCCCAGTAATACACTGCCTGTTTGTGCCGATTCAGGACTCCATGCGCCTGAAGCACCAGTATCCCAATTCATCTGTATTCTATCTACAGGAACTACTCTTGTAGTTAATGGTACGTTACCATTGAGATATCCACTTCCACCTGTCCAGTTTTCAAAAGAAGCTACTGTGCCTATTTTAATTCTTGGTACAAGTAGGATCTGTCCAGAAGAGTAATCGCGATATATCTTCATACCTGCTTCAACGTTAATGTTGTTGGTAGTAGAAGACACGATTGTCTGCGGATAGTTTACAACTGGCATACTCCAACTAGAGATTGTTACTTCTGCCGCAATATAGCAGTTAACAGTTTGGAAGACTCTACCTGTATTTTTCTAACGTACTGCAACAGTAAAGTTTACCTGTTTCAATCGTCTGTTAGATATAACATGTATACCGCGTTCTGTCCCGTCAATATCCTGCCATGTATTATTTACATATCCATTTCTATAGGCCATGCTGCCGACTGGAACACCTGTTCCAAGACCACCCGACTCCGTAAACGACGTTACATTGATATAGAACTGCATTCTATCTGCCGCATCATATGGGCCTAGATAGTAGTATTCGTCAAATCCATTAGTGCCGTTTGCGTTTCTCCATAGATAATAACCATATCCACTTCCACCATTCGTTAATATAAAGCTATATATTGAATGAGTATATGCATCAGATTCACTTACTACGTTTGCCCACATTGCCCTGTTAATATCCGCGCCAGCTCTATACACTGTTTCTGGAACGAATGTATTCTCTGCTTTAATTGATATATTGGCCTAAAAAGTATTTGCAGGTAGGTCGCCCTGAGCTACTGTAAGTTTTACAACGCCTAATCTATTACCTATGTATGGACCATCATAGGTTAACTCTATGGTGTTCGCTGTTGCGCTTGTTGTGACAACTGTGCCATTACCAAGGGTTGGTGGGGTTGTCCACTATCCGCTTACAACAGTAAGCTATGCAGTGATTGGATGATCGTCTGTGACGCCTGCATATGACGTTGCTATAGCTGGAATAATTGAAAATATTGTTCCGCCTACACCATTATTTATCCATTGTCCTCTAAGAACATCATTATCTCGCCATAATTTTAAGCCCGCATTAATTGAGCCAGCGGTTGCACGAGTTGCTGTAAATGTTCTTGGGAATACGCCGCCAGATATTTGCGACTAAAAATCTATAGGATCATTTGGACGTCTGCATCCATAAAAATCATCAGGAAGAGTTAACGGGAAGTTTTTAGAAGAGCCCCCACTCGATGTACGAGCAAGGGCTAATGCTATCTAAGAATCCATATCAAATGGAGTTGGTCCAACGCCATTTGGCAAATCAATTCTCAGTTCCTTTTTAATATCTTCCAGTGATAGTGCTCCCTATACTGGTAAAGTCATTATTAACCTCCAGAGGCTTTTTTGGTTTTCTTAGCTGGTGCCGACTCGGCTACCGACACAGACTTAAGTCCTTCAAGCTCACTTTTTAGAGCTGCTAATTCATCAGACTGTTTCTGTACAGTTGCGTGCAATTCTTTGATTGCGCCAAATGCAACAGCAACTAATGCTTGATAGTTAACACCTTTTGACCCATCCTCTCCAAGTACAGCTTCTGGGATAACTTGTTCAAGTTCTTGTGCAACAAAACCAAAGTCTTTTGTCTTGGTAGCCTTCCATAAATATCTACGTGGCTTAGATCTTAAAACTACATCCAGTGCATTTTCAAAGTCTACGACTTCATCCTTGAATTTAATATCGCTTCGTCCAATGACTTTAGCTCCATTAATTGTTCCTTCCCACCATAGTAGGCCGGTGTTATCTACCCAGCCCATACGAGAAGTTTCTGCGCCCGCATTATTTACTTTTATGAAGCTTAGCTTCCCCTCTGCTGTTGCAGTTTCATGAAGAAGTGCCATGCCAGAGGAACCTGTTACCTAGAAGCGAACCATTCTATTGGTTGCGGCGCTTATAATGGCAATTCCATCTTGCACTACAGCTCTTTGAAAAGTAAAGATGCCTGCTGCGGCAGTGATACTACCTGTACTGTTTGTAACTACCAATGTATCTGTTGAACCACTTTTGATAGTGAGACCACCAGTAATAGTGGTCTACTAATTCAATGCTGTTGTTCCAGTTACTATTAGCTTTTTGTCAATTACATAATCGCCATACGATTGCATTTAAAATACTCCATTAAATCTATACTTTAACGTCAATAGCTGACGACATAATAATTAATACCTGTGGTGTTCCGCCTGTCGGATTCTTAATAACCACTGCATTAGGCACAATAGAAACATATCTATCTGAAAGCTTTTTGTATACTTGTACAAACTGCACTTGTGCTTTCCTATGGTCCGCGAAATCAATTACAAGAGTTTTGTAGTTATCGCCCGCACTAAATGTGGTAGGCAATCCAACAAAGTCATCTGCAACAGATGCTCTCCACTTCTAGCTATTACTAGCAACTTCCATTGAGCCGCCATTTTGTGCAACAGATATTTTTGAATCAAGCCATGCATGGTTAACCAAGTGCAATGGGCTAGGAGTATACGAACCGCCCGGCGCAGGAACATCAAGGTTTGGAACAAGCGCAGGACTCTATCCGAGAATATACATTCCACTATTAAAGGATACTCCAGCATCAAACCTGAAACCAAATCCACCCTTGTATGCCTATTTGTCATAACTAGAGACTATTTTTGCAGTTCCAGCAATGGGATGTGTTAATTGCATTCTATCTGGTGCAAGATTTAGCTTAAGCGTTTTCTATGATGCTACTGGCAATGGTGATTGGCCATAATACATAGGTCCATAATAATCACGGAACCATTCAGTATATGTTAAATACTTATAATCATAATCGTCAAGTGCCTAACTCCATTCGTTAATTTTTGCTTTTGCTGTACCTGATTGCAACAGTGGAATTGATCCGAGAAAACTACATGCAAAGAGGTATGCTGCAACACCCTTAGTGGCACGAGCAACCTAATATCCAGAACCTGCTACAATAGCTGACAGTGACGCAGCCTAAGCATCAATAATCTTTCCAAATCCAGCGGAATCCTACCATGTGTCAATATTATCAATATAATTATCAAGGAATGGATCAACCTGAGCAATGTCTAGATCCTCATAGAAAGAACCAGTAAAATTATTAAATGGTTTGTTAACAGTTGTCATGCCAGATGAAACCATAAATATATCCGCAGTAGGGCCGCCTGTACGTGCTGCATTGGAGGCAGAGCATAAAATGCCCAATTTGCCAAAGTATGATTCTTCAGTTTCAATTGCATTTGTTGCATCCAAAGATGCTCCTGCTGTCGACAAAATTGTTGACAAGTCAACGTCAGAAGAACCTTCCATATAAACATTGTCAATCAATAGGAATGGACGACAAATATTAAGCTCCTATCCCTATTTTTTAAACCCAAAAGCAATTGAATAAAATTTTGGCATATATCCAATTTGGCCAGTAACAACATCTTTATCTGGCGTTAACGTGTCCATCATATAATCAACAATTCCAGGATGGCCAGAGTTTGCAGGCGAGTTAAATTTTATAGACCAAATTTCATTATTGTCTTTTCTTATAGCAATTTTTAATCCAACTCTAGCATATGCAACCTAAACATCTTCATCGTATGTATATAGACCAACTTTAACAGGCACAAATCCAGTCGGTGTATCTACTGGCTATTTTGTTTCATATTCAAAAACAGGACCATCATATCCAGTATTAGATGTTGTAGAATTACGTCTAAAACGAATTATCCCGCCTGTATACCAACCCGTCATTTGATTTAATGTTGTCCAGCTTGAAACTGTATCTCCATTAACATTTTTTTTGCCTGCAATTGCGTATCTTAAATTTAATCCATCTACACGGTCAATCTCATATTGCCAACCATATCCAGTACCAGCTTCAACATTAGATGCATCACTAGATTGTGTCTACGTATAAAACTCAACGCCTTTATTGTAGAAAGGTTTGTCAATAGCTGGTTGATTGTGATGTGGCTGAGTTTTCTTGCCTCCATAACCCATTACAGGATCGCTAATTTTCCATACTGATACAGGATTGAAAGACCCTTTGTAAACAGAGCCAACGTGCGTCATAAGTCCAGATTTGCGGGCAGAATTTTTTAAGGTTGCCCACGATCTTTGCTGTTCACTTGTGTAAACTTTTACCCATGGCTTTTCTGGAGAAATAGAACGATCACTGATATCATTAGAAACTGTTGGATGAAATAAGATTTGTCCGCCAAATGTATAACCAGTCTTATTATATGGGGCAACCATATTGGTATTATCAGCCAAAGTAACATTTGTTGTATCTTGTATTTCATTGCCATAATAAAATGGGTACATCCCCAAAAAGTCAGAAGAATAAATAGCACCATCGTCAATCTCTTCTTGGGCAATCTCTGGCATTGTTGAGGTGAATTTTGGTATTTCACCAAATTTTGGCTACGTTACCGGAATGTTTCTTGGTCTATTTTCTGGGTGAATTGTAGCGCCAGCCGAAACAACAGTCGATTGTAAAGACAATACAGAATTGACTGTTTTTAGATAAACAGTATTAGCTGTTTCTGCTGCCACATCATAAGTTAAGTTTTGCTCATCTGTGGTTTGAACGCCATAAAAATTCTAAAATGCCTACTCAGTATCAACCTATCCATCAACGCCAAGCGGAGCGAATTTTAGGCCGTATGTCGGCAGTGCATAAAAGCCCCTGTCAGCATTTACCCATCCAGAATTAACATAATTTAGTTTTGTATACCCGCTCATCTCTTGTCTTGTAATGTAGCGAGAATCACCGAATTTTTGATCAATAATCCTATAGCCAAGCTTATCATCCCAATCATAGCGTATTGAGAATGTACCGGCTGGATTTTTGATGAAATATGAAGCATTTTCTGGCTATCCAGAAGCAACTTCGTTAAAGAATTTTATTACAAATGCAGACTTGGTGGTTGTTACTCCACTTATCTTATCAAGAGCCTTGAAGACAACCTGTGGATCTTCAACCTCCTATGAAGGTAATCTATCTGTGCCCTAAATTAGACCACTCTAGAACTCTCCTGTGTTACCAGTTCTCTACAGAGATAAGACGCCCGTAATCAGGGCGTCTTTTTCTGAGAATAAACCAGTGTTTGTACGAAATTTACTTTCCACTATTTACTCCAATTCTAATATTATACTTTTCTAAAGCCTAAATTAACAACAAAGCCATCTGTCATTCCAGAGACATGCTGTAAAAAAAATACATCCTCTGGGATTTCTGGGTCAAAATAATACCATTGCTTATTTGGGATTTGAATTATTGGCTTATTGGTACTGCCATCATCAAATTTCAACTCTATTAATGCGCCTGCTGAAACACCAGAAATATCAAGATATATTCCGTCTCCGTCGCCACCATCAGGTTCAAGCCAATAGCACGCAATTAAAG
>JACCDZ010713483.1_pt1 | contig 28357 bp, 22 predicted proteins | sample 7449551 | NCBI WGS metagenome assembly JACCDZ01 (sample SAMN15323452, study PRJNA562643) | freshwater metagenome | isolation source: river surface water | place: USA:Blue River Watershed | collected 2017-08-18 | reverse complement strand
TTATACCACCATGTTTGCACTGATTATCGCCATCATCGCCATCGCCCTGACCGTTTACCTGGCTGTTTCCACCCTGTTCTACGGTGGTGACGCTCTGTCCAACGGTTCGGCTCGTGCCATCGCTTCGGCTTTCATTAACCAAGGCCAGCAGGTTAACGGCGCCCACACTCTGTACAAGAACGACAATGCTGGCGCTTCGCTGACCGTAACTGGCGATACGGCTGCTGATGCTACTGAGCTGCAAAAGCTTGTGACCGATAAGTACCTGTCTAGCATCCCTAAGCCTGCGAAGGGCGCTTACTCACTGGATACCCTGACTGCTGCTGAAACTGGTGCTCCTAGCGCTATCAGCAAGGCTCTGGTTGCTTTCGGCTCCGGCACCAACGCTGTCCCAGATGAAGTCTGCGCACTCATCAACGAGCAAGCTGGCGGCTCCAAAGTCGGCGTTACCCCTGTTGTTCAGGGTACTTCAGAAACATTCGGTTGCTTCAAAGACGGCACTGATGGCAACACCGTTTGGTATCGCATCTAATCCCTTGCGGATTATTTATGAACCCCGCTTAGGCGGGGTTTTTATTACCTAAAGAAAAACACAACAGCCAAAACAAAAACATCGTTTCCTTTGCCTTGCCTATTTAAATACTCTATTATTGACAAAAAGAGAGGGCATCATGATTCACACCAAACTCATCACCTTATCCCAGTCAAAATTTGTGCGTGTTATGGACATCCTTCTGCCACTGATTGCGTTGGGTATTGCGGTTTATTACGCCGTGGTTCCGAAGGATATGATGCAAGCCAGTATCTGGCTGGCCACTGCCGTCATTGGTATCATTCTTTCCATCGCCAATGTGTCGAAACTGATGAATCGTTTTCTAACCAAGCTCGTCACGAGACGCGCCTAATATGGTTCAGCTGCTGATACTGATCATGGGCATTGCGCTGGCCAGCTATGTGGTGATGGCGGGGATTAGCTATTTTAACGCTGATGGCGTTAAGGCTAAAGAGCGCGAAGCGCAATGGGCCACCTTGAACCTGTCCTTAGCGCAAGGCTGGATCGATTCGCAGCGCTTAACTCGACAGCCACCGAGTACCCCAGAGGCCCTTTTGGCCAGTGCGCATCTGCACATGGGTATCCCTGATGGCATGACGCTGACCGAGCTTGGCAGTGGCTATGCAGGATGGTGTTTCACCGGCACTGCTGAAAAATCCGATGTCGATGCACTTGTTAGCCTTGCAACGCGGTATCCCGCTACCTATGCCATAGCCAATGACTGTGGCGCCAGCAATGGCATCAGCGAAGACTGGAATCAGGGCGCCGCTGAATCCGGCCCACAAGCGTTGGCTGTTACCTACAGGCTGAATAGACCATGATCCTGATACTCATCCTGGCCATTTTGCTGATCGCGATGGTAAGCGTGGTCGCACAGAGCTTTGTCGGCCTTTATGCCAGCGCCAACCACCTGGATCAAATTCAGCAAGAACAGCGCCTTACTCGTTTGTGGGAGGATGCGGTTACGCAAACCCTGGTGAAAGCAGGGCCGAATGGGGAATACCTCGCACCACTGGGACAATCGCTTGAAGATGCTCAAGGCATCGTCATCGGTCATGGATTACCGAGTCAGGTTGTGGCGCCCAGTCAAAACAGCCTGGGCCATACTGTTCGCTATTGCGCCCTTGGCCATGAAGATGTGTTGAATCCCGGCGATGCTGGACTCTATTCAGTCACCCTTAATGCCTCACACAATTATTCAGTGGAGACCATTTCAATTAATGGGAATCCCTATGTGTTTAGGGGCGATGCCGTTCCAGGATTAATGCGACACAGCCATAATGTTGTCGCCTTTGTGGTTTCTCCCGGTGACGCCAATGCCACTATTTCATGTGCAGGCATTCAATATGACAGTCAAACCGGTGAATATTTCATTCCCAGTGTAGCCGCCAGGGTCATTCCAATTTTAGCGCCGCATGTCTTTACGCCTTAGTCAATTAAGGTCATAATAATCAGCACTCGACCTCCGAAGAGAGGGCATGACTCACCATAATAATGAGAAAAATATGAGTCTGATCAAACCCATTCAAACCGTGATGACTAAGCGCGAGCGTGAACTTGAAAGTATATTGCTCGCGCGCAATCTCACGACTCAGCGCTCCATTGATGCCGCGAAGCTGGAAAGCTCCATCACCAAAGAATCCATTGGCACCATCCTGGTTAAAAACGGCTTCTTGCGCCAGCTGGACTTGGTTAATGCACTACTGTGCATTGACCCAGAATCGCTGATTGACGAAGAACTGATTCTGGCGCACGTGCCGCTGAATTTGCTCATTGAAAACCGCATCATGATCGCCGCTGAAACCATAAATGCGGTGTATGTCGCGTGTTTGTGCGAAACCGCCCGAGCCAAAGTGCTGCTAAAGCCCTTGTTTCCCAAGCAGGAGCTGATTTTTATCCCGGCCTCCGCTGAACGTATTCGGGGCTATGTCGAAAAACTGCGGATTATTCATGACTCGGATGCCTCGATTCTTGAAATGCTGATCCGAGAAGCCATTCTGCAACAGGCCTCGGACATTCACATTGTTCCCCGTCGTAACTCGTTTAGCGTATTGATGCGCTTTCTCGGTGTGCGGACGCTGGTCTATGAAAATGAGCACGAAGAGTATTTAACCCTGTGTGCCAAAATCAAAGACCGCTCCAAGATGGACTTGGCTGAGCGCCGGATTCCGCAAGACGGCAGCTTCTCGATTGAATACAACGGTCGAATCATTGACCTCCGGGTTGCCACCATTCCAACCCTCTATGGTGAAGTAATCGTCATCCGGATTCTTGACTCGGAGCGCGCTCAGTTTAACCTGCAAAGCCTCGGTATCTCAGGCGTCGATCAGTGGCTGCAAGCCTCATCCCGTTCTGACGGACTGTGCCTGATCTGCGGGCCAACCGGTTCGGGCAAAACGACCACCCTGAACGCCACCACGCGTCAATTGGATCGTTTTGAAAAGTCGATTTACACCATTGAAGACCCGGTGGAATACAACATTCCCTTTGTGGCGCAGGTGAATATCAACGAAACAGTGGGGCTGACGTTCCCGCGTGCTGTCCGTGCCTTCATGCGCGGTGACCCTGATGTCATCGTGGTGGGCGAGGTGCGAGACAATGAAACAGCACGGCACGCTGTCAAGGCGGCTGAAACGGGTCACCTGGTCTATGCAACACTGCACACCGGATCCATTCATGGCTCGGTACAGCGACTCAAAGACTTGAACGTCGACCCCCATGAACTGAAATACATCTTGCGTTCGGTCATGGCTCAGCGCCTGATGAGAACCCTTTGCCCGGTGTGTAACGGTATCGAGCCCGATAGTCACAATTGCCCGCAATGCCGTGGTCGTCGCTACACCAGCCGTACCATTGTTTCCGAATGCCATTATTTCCCCACAATGGAATCGGTTCATGAGCTGCTCACCTCCGACGCCATCCATTGGCAGACCATGCTGGAGGATGCCTACAGCAAGTATTACGCCGGTATGACTGATGAGGCTGAATTGGTGCGGGTGTTTGGTGCCGAAGCCAATAAAATTATCGAGGAGAGGGGTCGTCGCGCATGAAAACCTGGAAAGCCACCGTAGAAGATCCCATCAGGCGCAAAATTGAGCTGATTGAGGTCTATGCACCCACGCAAAAAGAAGCACTGAGCAAAGCGCGGAAAAAGGGCCGGGTATTATCAATCAAGCGCAAGTGGGGCTTTGAGGAAATGATCAAGCCCAAACTTAAAATCGATGAACGGCAAATGTTTCTTCAGCGACTGGGCACAATGCAAGAGTGCAAGATGGGTGCTTCAGAAGCCTTGCGCCTGATTGAGCGAACCTTTACCGGCGCCATTCAGCAAGTGGCGCACAAAATGCTCAAATACGTGGAACAGGGCGATGATATTCCAACCGCCATGGAAAACATTGGCGAGCCGGATTTTCCACGTAACATGGTGGCGCTGGTAAAAGCCGGTTCGAAATCGGGCAGTACCGGAACGGCCATTAAACACGCCGCCGAATTCGAGCTGGAAATCGAGCAGGTGAAAAAGAATAACGTCTGGGCCCTTTGGTTCTCGATCATGGGGTTTGTCTTTGCAGCTATCACGATTTTTGGAACCAAATACTACTTTGCGCCAGCCATTCTCGGCTCTGAGATGGTCAAGATGGCGGGAGATGCGGTTGATACGACCTGGGCCATTAACCTGATGAACTTTTCAGCCATGGCCATGGCGGTTATGGCAATGCTCTTCTTCGTACTGATGGGGCTTGGCACGCTGGGGCGTTTGGTCGCCCCGAGTAAAGCCGATCAGGTGGTGGTGCGCATTCCTTTCTATAAAGACCTGGTGCTGGCACGTAACAACTACATCACCCTCTATGCGCTGGCGACCCTGGTGGGCAACGGCGTGCCCATGGAACAGAGTCTGGTACTTGCCGCCGAATCGACACCCAAGGGGATCATGCGTGACGACCTGGAATTGGCCGTCAACGCCGTGAAACGCGGTAAAGACTGGCCTGAAGCGATGCGCTATCTCCATCCAACTGATCGCGCCGCGCTGTCATCAGTACAGGATCGTGATCAGGCGGCACGCGCGCTGCGCTCGCTTTCCGATCAGTACCGTCAGCTGTACGGTCAGCGCGTTAAAGCAACAACGCCCATCTTTATGCTGATTTCGGCGACCTTCCTGGTGATGGCCGGCATCGTGTTGTTCGGTCTTGGCGTTGAACCCATTCTCCAAATTGCCGCGAAAGGCGCGGTCTAAGGTATTTATCATGAAAAAAACGATGCTCGCACTCACCCTTAGTTTGCTCTCTGCCCACGCCATGGCAGGCTTCACCAAGCAAGGGGATCTTGAAGACCTGGCGCAGAACCCATCTGATGCAGAACTGCAACACAGCATTCGCTCGGCCATGCTCAGTTCACCTAAAGCACCGCGCGCCTGGCTAACCGCCTGGTCAGAGGCCGAGTCTCAACAGGAATACGGTAGCCGCTGGGCAGAAGTCGGCCTGAATCTGCTGCGCTGGAGCCAGCCCGATAAAACCTATGAATGGAAAGCGGCGGCAATGGTTCAACCAGGGAATACACTGGCTTATCAGCAAGACAGTCTGATTGATCTGGAGCGGGCACAGGCTTATCACCTGCGTTACCCGGAAACATCAGGAACCGTCCACGCTGTCGCCATGGCTGACACCAGCAAGGGCCAGTATCAAGTGATTGCCACTTCACAGCGGCGCATGGCGATGGGGCTTGCGCCTGTGGGCCCAGATAACGCTGATGTCCAGCTGTGCAAACTGGGCCGATCCTCAACGGCGCCCTACATCGAAATGAGTGAAACGCAGAAACGCGTGTTTACCGAAACCACGGGTCTTGATTTCAGTCTCTGCCTGAGCGGATACAGTGCACAGGCCTATTGGCAACAGCGCTTCAAGGACTTTGTCCGTGATGATTACACCCATACCGACAACCTTAACCCTGGGACATCCTGGTAATGAATGAGGGCGCTTCAGCATTACTGGCTTTTTATCAAGAAGCCTTGCGCGAATTGCACGCTTTGAGCCGCAAGTATGGCGTGCACCTTCAGCCGGAACGCGGACTCCTGGAGCCAAAAGCCCTGCATCTGGCGTTTACCGTCACGCAGGGCAGCGCCCTAAGCTTCTACGGCGATATCTGGAACGTGCATGCGCTCAGCCTTGGGCTTCCTGATTACCTGGAGCCCGGCATGAACGTCATTCATGCCGGAACGGGCGATCAATGGATTCTGCTGGGCCTTGACCCGGCAAATGAACAGGCGCCGGTCAGGCTCATGAACGAAATGATGGAGCATTACTGGATTGATGTGGAGTCGGCAGCAGACTTGCAGCCCATGTGATTGAAAGCCAGGCGCATGCGCGCCTGGCAATGCTTCATCGTTCAAATCATCCCCATCTCATTGCCAGTCTTTTTTAATTGCTTGGCGACATAGTCCTGTAACTTAGCGCCATAGCGCTTTGCCCAGGGCCCAGAAACCCCAGCAGCCAGCAAATCTACTTGAGCAAAGGAGCTGGCCGCATGCACCTTACGAAGCATGGCTTCTGTTGCAATCGACATTTCTGAAACATCCTCGGCATAAGCCGTGGCCTTACGCCACTTATGCAGCACTTCAATCGGCACGCCATGCCCGCCACTGGACTTTTCAGTGACAGGGCCCTGGCAGAGTTTGTCATTCAAATGACTGTCTTCCAGTGTGCCATCAATCCAGCTTTCGCCCCTTGAAGTAATCTGAAGATCCTTGCTAAGCAGGTTCTGGTCAATCAAGCGTTGTCTCCAGCGCTCCAGGTCGCCCACCGCATAGTGAGCAAAACGGGAATGCCAGGGCTCCTCATGGGGCTTAAGCTCCTTGGTTGACAAGGTGCCCAACAAAACCGCCATCCAGCGCTGACCGACAGCGCTGATAGCCTTGGCAAAGTTAATCAGGGTGATCGGTCTGACGTAGGGAAGGGTAGAGCCCACTTTAGACTTGGACAGCGCCTCGGCCAGACAGGTGTCACAGGTTCCGCAGCGTGTGTGCGCCTGTTTGGCGCCGAAGTATTTCAATACCGTCCAGCGACGACACAAGGTCGTTTCACACCATTGCTGCATGGCATTGACCTTCATCCAGTTATTGCGGCGAAGATCATCCACCCAATCGTAATTGGCAGAAAGGTTCCACTGCGCGAGAGCAAAGGTGTTATCGCCATGCCGACTCACTTCACCCTGACCGACCATCAGATTCAGTGCGCTGGCCACCTGCGCCGGCTGAAGCTTGGCACGAGAAATCTTGGCAATCCAGTTAAAGTCCAGATCCTGAGGGCCACCGACTAGCTCCTGGTAAATCAGGGGGCGAAGCGCACGCATCACCTCAGCCGAAGGTGCGCCCATTTCGATGAAGAACCGATGAATGTTCCGATCTTTCGGGTCGTAAAACAGCACGGCCTTTGCTGGCAGGCCATCGCGCCCCGCACGTCCCGCTTCTTGATACCAGGCCTCCAGGGAGCCTGGCATTTGCGCATGAATAACCAGCCTGATATCCGCTTTGTCTACGCCCATGCCAAAGGCGCTGGTTGAAATCAGAATGCGGGTTTTACTGGCAATAAAATCGTCCTGAACCCGATTCTTTTCTTCGGGGGTCAGGCGACCGTGATAGCGCGATACCGACAGACCGGCACCCTTGAGGTAGGTGTACAACGCCTCAACGCGCTTGACCGTGGTGCAGTAAATAATGGTGTTGTCATCGGGGTGTTCATGGAGAAAGCCCTCGATATCCTGATCACGGTTTTTATCCGAAGGGATCACGGCATAGGTCAGATTGTCACGATCAAAGCCGCGCTGGTGAATGACTGGCTGACGCAAGCCCAGAATCTCGCAAATATCCTCGCGTACCCTTTCGGTGGCGGTAGCGGTAAATGCCAGGCGCTGAACACGACGCCCAAGCCTCGTTTCAAGGTCAGACAGGGAAGCACCCAGCTTGGAATAGTGCGGCCTGAAGTCATGGCCCCATTGCGAGGCGCAGTGGGCCTCATCAACGGCGACCGTGTGCACGCCTGAGCTCGCCAACGCAGCCAGGAAACCCTCATCCTGGAAACGCTCAGGCGCTACGTAAAAGAGTCGCAGCCGCCCATCGGCCAATTCGCGATAGCGGGCTTGTGCTTCATGCACCTCCAGGTTCGAGTTGACGAATGCAGCTGGAATCCCCTTGCTGACCAGCGCATCCACCTGATCCTTCATCAGCGAGATCAGAGGGCTAATGACCAAGGTTGTGCCGCCACGGTGCAGGGCTGGCATTTGGTAGCAAAGGCTTTTCCCGCCCGACGTCTTGAGGATGGCCAGCATGTCACGGCCCTCCAGAATGCTGTCGACGATGGGTTTCTGATCCTCGCGAAAATCAGAGAAGCCAAAATACCGCTGAAGGATTGGCAATAGATCAGAAACGGTTTCAGTCATTTTGAATGGCCTGTATTGACGTGGTATGAATTTCATTATATACATTGCACAGCAAAAACAAAGTCATGGAGCTGCCAATGGAACCCAATACCCCTGTTGTATCCCTCACTTCACACAAAATGAATTCCCAGGCAAGGATTGAGCTGGATGGCGTACGCCGTACTCTCTCCATGCTACCGTGGGATCTTCAGACGCAACAAGTACTGTCCTTTGCCGGCCTGACCGCCTCTGAGAGCGTGCTGGTTGACAACGCTCAGCTGGCTCCCAACAGCCATGCTCAGCAACTGGGTCATGCCACCCTGCAAGAGCTGGCCAGTAAGCCAGAAGCCGAAGACGGCCTGGGTCTGGACTGGAATGATTTCAGTGCCAAACTGACCGCGTTGGTCAACCGCCAGAAGTTTGCCATCCAGGAACGTGATTTTAAGGAGATTAACGCGCTGGTTGATGACGCCACCACCATCCTGGGTCGCAAGCCGGTCGATGTGGGCGAGTTCCATAGCGCTAAGCAGCGTGCCCTGCAAGATCAGCTGGTGCAGGTACAGCGCGAAGCCAATGTGCGTGTGCAGGATCTGCAAGACAAAAACGTCACGCTGATGCGCTCGCTGACTGAGGCGCAAACTGAAATCGCGGGTCTGCATGAGAGCAGCAAGCTCATGATGCAGGATGCGGCAGATCGTATCTCCAACATGACCCGTGAAATGGCCATGAATCAGGAGATTTTCGAGCGTCGCACCCAGGAGCGCGTCCAAGAGGAAGTCGCGCGCAAGGAACAAGAGCTTCAGGCTCAGCTTGAGCGCAAGCAAAGTGAAATGGCCCTGGCCGTTCGCGATGCCGATAACAAGCGCATGCAGGCCGAGTCTCGGGTGACCGAAATTCAACTGCGCATTGACCGTGGTGAGTTGGTGCCAGCGGAGCTGGTAGCAGAAGCGCAGCGCCGCCTGGAAGAAGCCCGCTCCGCTGAAACTGCTCTGCGCAATCAGCTGCTGGATCTGAACTCTGCACTCACCGAGGCTCAGAAAATCATCCAGGGTCTGCGTGACACCAATGCTGAACTGGTGATTCAGGTTGATCAACTGACCCAGCACACCGGCCACCTGGAAGCGCGCATCCGCGACATCATTGAAGACAAGCTGGGCTCCAGTGAATTTGCTGTGCTGCAAGAGCGCCTGAGCATCAAGGGCGAGGAAAAAGTCCGCCTCGAAGGCGAGCTCGAAGCGCTGCGTGCCAGCCATGTGAAGCAAGATCGTGCGCTCAATGAACTGCGCGGTCGCTTCCAGCAAATGCGCCAGGTAGGCCGTGAGCACTTCAAAATGCTCAACGACAAGCTGAGCGCCGCGCATGAGCGAAACCTTAGCCTGAGCCAGTCTTTGAACCAGTCCCGCCTGGTGATTGGAGTACTGTGTACAGCAACCGTTGGCTCCAGCATCTTGCTCGTCTTGAAGTTTGCAGGCGTCATGTAAAAAACAGGGGCCGGGTAACCGGCCCCTTCACTTACCCGATAACGATAATAACAAATGAAACGCATCCATTATTTGGGCGGTTTTTCGCTCATTGCTCTGATCAACGCGACGTTCATCGCCGGAATGCAGCTTGGCGGTCATGCCGCCCTGACGCCTGCCGTTGCAGTGGGCGCGATGGTTGTTGCGATTTTCGGTCTTGTTGGCCTTACCGTTGTCAGTGCATTCATTGTAACCGGTGAGGCTGATGCGCTTGAAAAAGTTCAGCAGCTTGAACTGGAAATCAAGGCGCTGAAGCGAGCAGAACAAGAGACTCAGGCTAATATCCTACGTGAACGCGCCAGTCAGGAGCGCAACGCTACTGATAACAAGCGCAAGCCACATAGTCCCATTCGCCCATACCGACCGTCTGCGGCTAACTCACGACAAGCGTTCGACCTGCAAACCAAGGCAGGCTAGAACGGCACTTCGATTTCACTGGCCCTGAGTCTTTTCGGGGCTGGTGGGGCCGAATCCTGAGGTTTCGTGTCAATAGCAGGCTTTTGGCTAGGACGAGCCACACTCGCACTGGGACTCGCGGTCTCCTTGCGCTCAGTATTGCTGGCAAACAACACTTCTTTGGCTGGCAACTTGCGACGGCGTGTTGACAAGTTGGGTCTGCCACTCAGGCGAATACCATCCACACCTTCAGCCACCATGAAGGACAAGTGGGTGCGTCGCTTGGGAACAGCATTGTTTTTGAGGACATCTTCAAGCACCGACTCCTCACCCACGAAGAAGACTTGTTTCTTGCCGCGTGTCATGGCGGTAAAGATCAAATTACGCGTCAACATGTTGTAATGCTCTCGCGGCAATACAACGATCACGCAATCGTATTCAGAGCCCTGACTTTTGTGTACGGTGGTCGCCCAGGCATGAGTGATCTCCTGATAGTCCACATAAGGCATCAGAATCTTTTTGCCATCCATGTCCAGGTGCAGCATTTCATTTTCTTCGTCGAATGCTTCAATAATGCCGCATTCGCCATTTTGCACGTCCCGGTCATAGCGATTTTTCAGGTACATCACCCGGTCACCCACATGGTAGTGGCTTTCACCGAGCTGACGATACATTCGGTGCAAATGCCCTTGAGGGTTAAAGGTATCTTTCAACAAATAGTTCAGGTCTTTAACGCCACATTTCTTCACGCGCTGGGCGGCGAGGATCTGAATATTCTCCAGAGGAATTCCATATTGATTGGGCAAAATATCCCTGGCAAGCTCCTGAACTCGCTTGATAATGTCATCCGTGTTGTCGGCTTTAATGAAATGCAAATCACGGCCAAAAGTGGGCATTTCACCGCGCAAAACACTGTAAGAACCCATGACAATGTTGCTCTCAGTCGCCTGGCGCTGAACCTGAGTCAGTTTCACTGTGGGTACACGACGGGTATGAATCAGATCATTCAGTACATCGCCAGATTCCACAGAGGCCAGCTGATCAGAGTCACCCAGTAGAATGAGACGGCCCCGGTTTTCAATATGTCGAACCGCATTGGTGAACAAATGAAGATCGACCATGGACATCTCATCCATGATCAACGTGTCGTCATCGCCAAAGGAGGACAGCATGCACGATGTTCCAGGGGCCATGCCCAACATACGATGGAGGGTCATACAGGGCAAGCCGGTCACCTCGCTCATTCTTCTCGCCGCTTTGCCCGTGGGTGCGGCAAGGAAAATACGCGCCTTAGGCGACAACGCCTTAAGTTCCCGAATAAGCGCATTGGCCGTAGTCGTTTTACCTGTACCAGGGCCACCGGTTATCACCGTCGTTCGGTTGTTCAGGGCCACATTCACCGCCATCTGCTGGTCTTCATTGAGAATGATCTCCCGTCCATCCGGAAGCTTTCCCCCGCTGAAGCGGGCGTGCGCCTGGCTGTTGCGGATTTTCTCAACGCGCCTGGAGACATTGCGTGCCACATTCGAGTCGTTGCGTAAGCTGGTGCCCATGGAAACAGTGTGCAAGCCGGTGGAGTAGCGATAGTCACAGCGCTCGTTCATGATCATGCCGTACAGCATGTCTTCTACGACTTCCGCTGAGAACCCATACACTTTGGCAATGGCGCTCTTGGCCTGATTGAGCTCGAAGGCAGTTGCGCCCCGTGCTTCGCCTCGGGCATCCAGAAAAGTAGGGGATTGCGCCTCCAGCTCCTGAATCGAGGAGGGAAGTGCATCCATGGCCTTGAAAAAGCGATGCAGCTCAGAGGGGGTTACATCTTTTTCTGCCAACCTCACGGCATTGCGGTTCATGCCGACACCCGCCGAAGATCGATAGGCGTCGACAATATAATCCACGCGCTTCATTTCAAAGCCAAAGTGCAACAGCACTCGGGTCTCGTGCCAGTGTTCGCGAATGTTCGCCCACTCTCGATTAAGCCGAAACCAATGCGCATCGCTGATTTTTAGCACTTCCCTGGCCAAAACAGGCTGGTGACTAAGAATCATGAGTGAATATTCGCCGTATTCTTTGTACAGGCGCTGCATTGAACTTCTGACAAAATCAAAGCGCCAGGACTGTATAACCTTCTCCACAATATTATGGACAGCAAATTGTTTGGCGGGCAGTGCTGAATCCATCGCCACCCAGCGCTCGCCAGGCCGGTCTTTTTTAGGCGAAAGCTTTAACAGGCAAATATGCGGGACGCGAACCGTAAGGCTGTTCACATCAATATTGCAAATCACCATGTTGGCACTTTCATTGAGTGCAGTGGCAATTTCAAGGGGGAAATCCGTGGCAATCTCAAGAGGAGCCACCAACACCCTGTTCTCGGCAATCACTTTAACAGGCACGACAACGACCTCGTAATGGTCGTTGCGATATTTCTTCATCGCCTGGAAGTCGGGAACAGTATAGTTTTGGCTTTGCATGAAAATTGGTTATCCAAAAAATTACAATGCACTATCAATATTCGTATATCATTAACTCATACTAGCCTGGTTCATCATTATGTTTAAAGTCATTTTTTCGTTTGCACTCATGTGTTTATCTGTGACTTCCCTTGCTCAAGAAGCCAACCCCTGGGTTCCATTTAAAAAAGAATTCAAAATTGCCGCCGAAGCCATTGTTCGCGATGATCATCTAAACTTTTGGGCAATGCCATTTGCTGAGGACGCGGAGAGTATTGCTGCCGCCAGGGCCATGATTCTAGAAATGGATACCATCAACTACAGGGAGAACCCCTTCCTGATTCGTTTCGCTTTGGCTGGGGTCAAGTATGCCTACAACAAGCAAACAGCGGTTTCTCCGCTGATCGGTGAAGTGGAGGCCTACCTCTCCAAGGAGCGCGGCCCGGCATACCTGATCTGCAAGGGGTATTTTGCCTCCGAGCGAATCACTCGCTGCATCATCGAATATGAGAATCAGACAACAGAGCAAACGGCTCTGCTTGAAGCGGGCTACCTGACCATCCTCGACGATCTCTTCGATGTTCCAGGTGAGTACATCCCCGCCATGCGCGCCGCTTCAGAGCGAGCCAGGGCGGAAGAGCGGGGCATTTGGGCGCCCTTTTTCTTCATGCTTCAGGACATGCAGGGTGGACAATAAATTTCATTCAATGTAAATTGACAGGCCCTCGATCCCCTGTGGTAGCTTAGAAATAGGCACCCACCATCGATATTCACACAGCCCCGATCCTGGATCGGGGCTTTACTTCCTTAGGACATTTCCATGCATACAGTCATTAAACGCAACGGCAAGCCAGACCTCTTCAACCCTGAAAAAATCGCCACCGCCGTGATGAAAGCCTTCATCGCCGTTGAGGGTGATTCCGCCAAGCATTCCAGTCGCGTACAGGTTATTGTCGACGAGGTTGTCAACGAGCTGAGCCACATGATGGCCAATCTGGACAGTATCTCCGTTGAAAGCATTCAAGATCGTGTAGAGCGTGCACTGATGCTCAAAGGCGAGCAAAAGGTTGCTCGTAGCTACGTGATCTACCGTGAACAGCGTGCGCAGGAGCGCGCCGCCAAGGCTGAGCCGTCAGTCATGATGTCCCTGGCCAACGGTCAAGTTGCCCAAATCACCGCCAGCAGCCTGGCGGCCATGCTGAGTGAAGCCTGCACGGGACTGACTAATGTCTCGGGCGAGACCATTGCGCGTGAGGCTTTGCGCAACCTGTATTCTGGTGTAAATCTGCGCGAGGTGAAAGAAGCCCTGCGCATTACCACCCGTGTCATGATTGAGCGTGAGCCGGAGTATTCCTTTGTCGCCGCGCGCTTGCTGGCTGAAGACCTGCGTGACGAAGTGCGTGGTGTGCTGAATACCGCCGCCGATGACAGTTACGCCAGTGACTTCAAAGCGGCCATTGCGTTTGGTATTGCCCATGAGCAAATCGACCCGCGCCTTGGCAGCCCGCTGTTTGATCTTGATGATCTGGCTGCTGCACTGAAATCAGAGCGTGACGGTCAGTTCACCTACCTGGGCCTGCAAACCCTGTATGACCGCTATTTCCTGCACCTGGATGACGTACGTTACGAGCGCCCTCAAGCCTTCTTCATGCGCGTGGCGATGGGTCTTTCAATGGAAGAAAAGAACCCCACTGAAGCCGCCAAGTCCTTCTACGACCTGCTGTCCTCGTTTGATTACATGGCTTCTACGCCAACCCTATTCAATTCCGGCACGCTGCGCCCGCAATTGTCCTCCTGCTACCTGACCACCGTGCCGGATGACCTTTCTGGCATCTATGGCGCCATTCACGATAACGCCATGCTATCCAAATTCGCAGGCGGCCTGGGTAACGATTGGACGCCTGTGCGCGCCCTGGGCTCTTACATCAAAGGCACCAACGGCAAATCGCAAGGTGTTGTGCCGTTCCTCAAGGTCGTCAACGACACGGCAGTCGCGGTTAATCAGGGTGGTAAGCGCAAAGGCGCTGTCTGTGCCTACCTGGAAACCTGGCACCTGGACATCGAAGAATTCCTGGAGCTGCGCAAGAATACCGGCGACGACCGCCGCCGCACCCATGACATGAACACCGCCAACTGGATTCCAGACCTGTTCATGAAGCGCGTGTTTGAAGACGGGCAGTGGACGTTGTTTTCTCCAAGCGACGTGCCTGACCTGCATGATCTGACGGGTGCCGCTTTTGAGAAGCGTTACAACGAATACGAGCAACTCGCCGCCGCAGGCCAAATGCGCTTGCACAAGGTGATCAAGGCCAGCGACCTGTGGCGCAAGATGATTTCCATGCTCTTTGAAACCGGCCACCCATGGCTGACATTCAAAGATCCGTGCAACCTGCGCAGTCCCCAGCAACATGCGGGGGTCGTACATAGCTCCAACCTGTGCACGGAAATCACTCTGAACACCAACAAGGATGAAATTGCGGTGTGCAACCTGGGTTCGATCAACATGGCCCAGCACATCGTTAACGGTCAAATTGACCGTGAGAAGCTTGAGCGCACCGTCAACACGGCTGTCCGTATGCTCGATAACGTCATCGACATCAACTACTACAGCGTGCCACAAGCGCGTAATTCGAACCTTAAGCACCGTCCGGTTGGTCTGGGCATCATGGGCTTCCAGGACGCTCTGTATGGCATGAACATCGCCTACGCCTCCCAAGAAGCAGTCGACTTTGCCGACGTTTCCATGGAGCTGGTCAGCTATTACGCCATCAAGGCCTCTCACGAACTGGCCAACGAGCGCGGCAGCTACAGCAGCTTTGAAGGCTCGCTGTGGAGTCAGGGTATTTTGCCGATTGACTCGATTGAGCTGCTGGCCGCTAACCGCGAAGCGAAATACCTGGACATGGATCGCAGCAGCACCCTGGATTGGGCCCCTGTTCGCGAGATGGCCAAAAAGGGCATGCGTAACTCAAACATCATGGCCATCGCCCCGACCGCCACGATTTCCAACATCGTGGGTGTGTCGCAGTCCATTGAGCCGACCTACCAGAACCTTTACGTGAAATCGAACCTGTCTGGCGAATTCACCGTGATCAACCCGCATCTGGTCAATGACCTGAAGGCCGAAGGCCTGTGGGACAATTCCATGGTCAATGACCTCAAGTATTTCGACGGTTCTGTGCAGCAGATTGAGCGCATTCCAGCTCACCTGCGCGCGAAGTACGCAACCGCCTTTGAGGTTGAAGCCCGTTGGATCATTGAGGCCGCTAGCCGTCGCCAGAAGTGGATCGATCAAGCACAGTCACTGAACCTGTACATCGCGGGTGCATCCGGCAAGAAGCTGGATATCACCTACCGTATGGCCTGGTTCAAGGGCCTGAAAACGACTTACTACCTCCGTGCTCTGGCGGCCACCGGGACTGAAAAGTCGACCATCAACACCGGCAAGTTGAACGCTGTATCGGCCAACTGAGTGATTTGATGTGGTCAGTGGCTATCTCGCGGTAGCCATCAAGGAAATTCCCAGCAATGCTGGGAATTTTCATTTGCGCCATGGCTAAAACAAAAACGAACTGATCACGCTTTGGCGCGAGCCAGGCGACCGGTTGAGGGTGAAGGGGTGATGCTGCGCTTGATCTCATCCAGTCTGGCGGCGCCTGTTGCACTGTCCAGTTTCTGATGGTTCTGCTTCATTTCTTTGTTCGCAGCGATAATGTCATTGACGAAGTCCTGATGTGGATAGATCGTAATTTTAACGTCCAGAATGGCTTTGCCGTCCTGAATCTTATCGAAGTCATACTTCTGAATAACTTTGTGTTTAATCCCATGCTCAAGCGCATTTTTCATAGCTCGGACATTTTCCGACATGCGCTTGGAAAGGCCCCGTTCACTTTCCGCCAAGAACCGAACCAAGTGAAATGAGTAGGGGACATCAACGCTGGCTTGTCGATAGTTATGGCTCATTTTCTTGTGCAAAAAACGCGCAAGAGGCGAATTCATGGCCATGTTGACGATGTAGTTGTACGGTCGCCAAGACATGGTCATAACCGAACGCGTCACCAAAGGATTGAAGATAGCGATGCAGTTAGATTTGCCGTTCTTTTTCCAGTCTTCGCGTGTCGTCAATGCGACGGTCGAAAAGAAGCCTGATGAAATAACAGTGCTGCCATCGGCGCTGTAGCACTCCAACGTCGCACCCCGCAAGACCAGCAACCCTTCGCGTATTTCACCAAACGAGTAACTGTGTTTGCGTTTTTTTAACTCATTTTGCAGCTGGTAAAGGGTAAAGCTCACGCCAATTTCTTCACCGTTAAGCTTGGCTTGTCCCTCTACGGCGAATTTCCTTAGCGCAAACTCAATGAGTTCTTCACGCTCTCCAGGGTAAATCAGTATGTTCTGATTACGCTCTTCATCGCGCATGATGGCCGGGCGAATGATGACCTTGTAACTGATGTTGCCCAGCCGGCATTCGCGAACTCTCTCGGCTTGTGCCAGGTCAGTCGACTTGCGATCAAAGGGCGTGTACTTCGGCAACATGTCGTAGATATCGATCAGATTCGAGTACTGAGAGTTGTCGTTTTCGAACAACGAGAGCATCAGCTGAGGTGACACAAGGGATCGATTGTCCTGATGACCCATCGACGCCAGCTGGTTAGACTCGAAAATCTGATCTGTGCCTTCGCTGTCCATTGTTCGTGCGTCTCCCGGCCCGAATTTCGTTGGAGGGGATGCTAGCAGCACCTGTGCAATCAACCAACCCTGGTTGCACAGATCGCCCTGATCAAATTTTGATCTACCTTTAATGGATAGGTATAGGATAATTGACTAAAGAAAAGCATAAGAACAGGTTAGTGGCGCCATTTGGCCCCCGCAAGCCAGATATGACGGGCATTTCACGAATTCGTTCCGTGTAATAAACCTAGTGGAATCGGTGCAGCAAACCTATAAGAATCCGTGCAGCATTCCTATATACTCCCGTTTTCATCAACAGCTTATCCACAACTGTATCCACAATATGAGGGTTCAAGCCCGGCATGGGTGCAGCATTCCTTGATATTCTGAACCCTGCTGCGCAGCATACCTCGATATCAATATTCTCCTTTTTGATATTGATTATGCCTATTAGAGCAAATACATCTAAAAAACGGCCCTGCTTTTCGCTATGTGCAGCAAACCTAGCGATGATCGTGCAGCATTCCCCTATATTTCCCAGCAGTTATGCACAAAGGCCGTTAAAACCAGGGCAATCCAGAACGAAATGTTGACCTCTGGAGCTTGGGGTGGCTAAAAACACGCCTTACCCGGTTTATTTCACAAGGTTTGCTGCACAGGTGAGCAATGAAGCTATCTTGGGCGCTGTTTGGTAACCCCGTATAGAGGAATGCTGCACAGAAAAAGGCTCAATAAGGGCAAGGCCGGCTCCCTGGACATTTGGGCCTAGAGGAATGCTGCACAGAACACGCTTGATAGCGAGGAATGCTGCACGGACAAAGAGAATTCACTAGGAATGCTGCACGCAACGGGTAGGCTGGTTAGGTGCTGGGTACAACAACCTCCTACAGAACCTCTAGGTTTACGGCACGCGAGCGCGACTCCGCCCGTCCTTGTGATGAAACGCAAGGTTTGCTGCACCGGTAATGAGGCGACAGGCACAAAATGAGGTGAATCCAGAGCCGCCCCCTGTAGGTTTGCTGCACAGAACAACAACGGGGAGATTGCTGAGGTTTGTTGCACGGATCGATACTCACAAAACGGAGCTAGCGTGGACGCCGCCAATAGAGAGGTGTGTGGCGCAGTACCAAAAGCCGTAAAAAGAGCCGCCGCAAATATCGAGGAACACTGCACGCCATCGTGAAATTTCCACCACCTCAAAATAACGAGGAATGCTGCACCCATCCTGACTTTCTCTGGCCAATCCGTACTCGATATCGAGGTTCATTGCACCACAGGGCAGTGGCTGCATGAGGAAAGCGGATAACCGGCACTAGGTTTGCTGCACAGAAAGCCCGATACAGGATTGCTCGCGCACGTCTGCGCGAGGTTTGCTGCACGATAATAAAGAGTGGCCGGCTCATTTGGCTCCAGATAGCAAGGTATGCTGCACGAGTGGATGCCATGCGTAGTGATTTCCTAGAGGTCTGTTGCACGGAAGATGATGCGAAAGATTGAATTAGAGTCGTAGAGGTTTGCTGCACGCACCATCGCGAAAGGGTGGAATGAACGAATACGATAATTTAATGTGCTAGAATTGACAGCTTTGCAGTAGGCATCCTTGTGCTTAACCCGCCTCATGCCTAATAATGGAAGTCATACACAGGAAATTGACAATGACCAAAGCCCTTAAGCCAATCGTCGAACGCGAGCCACTGCTGAGCACGCAGGTGCATGACAACCCCATTTTGAACCGCGTGCTGCAAAACCGTGGTGTGAGCAGCATGGCCGATATGGAGTACGCGCTGTCACAGCTGATTGACCCGTTTACCATGATGGGCATGAAAGGCGCCGTGGAGATACTGGAAAAGCATCTGCGCCGTGACAGCCGCATGGTGGTGGTGGGTGACTTTGACTGTGACGGGGCAACCTCAACCAGTATTGCCGTTGCCGGCCTTCGCATGATGGGTGCCAATAACGTGCATTTCATCATTCCCGACCGCGTGATCCATGGCTATGGCCTGACGCCGCCCATTGTAAAACTGGCCGCTGAGCTTGAGCCGGATCTGATCATTACAGTCGATAACGGCATTGCCAGCTACGACGGTGCCAAGGCGGTCTATGAACTGGAAAGGCCCTGTGAGCTGCTGATTACCGATCACCACCTGCCGGGCGAAAAAGGGCTGCCAAAAGCTGAAGAAATCGTAAACCCTAACCAGCATGGCTGCCCGTTCCCGAGCAAGAATCTCGCAGGCTGCGGCGTGATGTTCTACGTGATTATGGCGCTGCGCGCTCACCTGAGAGACAAAGGCTATTTTGAGCAACGCATGATGAATATTCCGCCGATTGCCACCCTGCTCGACCTGGTGGCTTTGGGCACGGTGGCGGACGTAGTACCGCTGGATAAAAACAACCGGATTCTGATTGATGCGGGCCTTGCCAGAATTCGCATGGGTCAAGCACGCCCTGGCATCCAGGCGTTGTTGGAAGTTTCCAAGCGCGATCCGCAGAAGGTAATGGCCAGTGACATGGGCTTTAGCCTTGGCCCACGCATTAACGCCGCAGGTCGACTTGATGACATGACCATCGGCATTCAATGCTTGCTGAGTACCGACTATAACGATGGCTTAACTCTGGCTAATCGCCTCAATGACTTAAACCAGGAGCGCCGTGACATTGAAGCGGATCAAGTGGTTGATGCCAACCTGATGATCGAGGGAAACAATCTTCAGGATAAAAAGGGCATGGTGCTATTTGAGCCCACCTGGAATCCAGGCGTGGTTGGTATTCTTGCCTCTCGGATCAAGGATCGCTGGAACCGTCCTGTCATTTGCATGACGGACTCAAAAGCCGCTCATGAAAAGCGCGAGGAGTACCACAATCTCATTGCGCATAAAGCCCCACAGGCAGACATCGACGCGTGCTATCAAGATCTCCTGGAGTGCGAAGTTAAGGGTAGTGCTCGATCCATTGACGGCATTCACCTCAAGCACTTGCTTGACCACATTTCAAAGCAGCACCCGGAAATTCTGACGAAATTTGGTGGTCATGCGATGGCGGCAGGTCTCGGGGTGAAGTACAAACACCTGGAGCGTTTTAAAGAGCTGTTCGATGCCGAGGTGGCCAAAGAGATTACGGCTGAACAGATGCTGGGCACCATTGTGGTCGACATCAAGAATGTCCCCGCTCAAGCCTTGTCCATGGACATGGCGCACATGATCCGCAAGCTGGGCCCGTGGGGTCAGAAGTTCCCGGAGCCCAATTTCCACGCGCGTTTCCAGTCGGTTAAAGAGCCTCGCATCATGCAGGGCAAGCACGCCAAGTTTTGGGTGACACTGCCAGGAAGTGAAGAAATCTTTGAGGCAGTCGCGTTCAACTGTATGCGTGACGGCGAGCTCCCCGTAGATGAGGTGTTTGATGCCGCGTTCTCACTCGATATCAATGAATATCGCGGTAAGCAAACTCTGCAACTGATGCTGCGAGAAATTCAACAGCCCGAATTCAACCTGGTGCTGGAGGCGCCCGCGCAAAAAGCCGAAGCTGACCAGGTGAAAGCTGCCCAACCACTGAAAGATTCTGTTGCCGCTGAAGTTCCAGCGATCAATCCCCAGGTGGACTCAGGCATGACAACGGCAATGCCCTCTCAACAGCAGGAGACTGAATCGACGGCGCCTGGCTCAAGCAAAATTGCTGGATTGAAAGACCGCACAAAAAACACCCCGGTGTCGAAAATGCGGGCAGATCTGAACAACATGCTGGAGCTTTTGAAAAATGGCGAAGCCGCTCCAGCTAAGAAACACGCATCCGCGTCCAACGAACCCGCTCCCTTTTGAGGTGATCCATGAGCCTGATCATTACCCTTACCGGCATGAGTACCAGCGGTAAAAGCACACTGGCCAAGGCCCTGTCGGCAGTCGATCACTTTCAGGAGGCTGTGAGCGTAACGACACGCGCCATGCGCCCTGGCGAAATCAACGGCGTGGACTATCACTTCGTGAGTGAAGCGCAATTTAATGACTATGTTGCTCAAGGTGTGCTTTTGGAGCATGTCAGAAGCCATCACGCCGGCTATGGTGTGCCAGCGTTTGAGGTAGAAAACATTCTGGCAGAGGGAAAGTCGCCTGTGCTGGTGTTGGAGCCGATGGGCGTGCAAGCTATTCACCGAGTTGCACTGGAGCGCGACTATCGCTTCCTCTCTGTCTACGTCCACACGGATTTGACCACCATCATGCAACGCTTCCTGGATCGGATTCATGGTCAGATCGAGCTGGGTCGTGACGTCAATTACGGTCAGGAGGCTAAGCGCCTGCACACGATGCTTGGCATAGAGAAACAATGGGCAAATGCCTGGCCATGGGACTTGACCTTGCTTAACCTGCATCAAAACAATGGACTGGAAAAGGCTGTTGACGATTTCACGCGCTATCATAAACAAGCCCTGAACTTTCATGCTGAGCCTGGGGCAGAGCTGCTAGCAACCCAAGCAGCAAATGGTAAAAGCATTGAAGAGCTACAGGGCATCATCGAGCACACTGTAAAAGAAGGGCATGATGCCCATGTTTTCAATAATAAATTAATTGACAGTGGAAATCGCAATTTGAACCGACATAAGATGGAAGTACCAACCCCCTCTTATTCATGAGGCGAGCTATGACATCTCCACTTCAAAAAGCCCTGGAGTCATTTTACCGAGAGCCCATTGAGGCATCGGGGCCAATCGAAATGGCGCTGGTTGAAGCAATGGAGCATGTTGCAAAACAAGCAAAAGGCTCATCCATCAAAACCATTAACCTGTTGATGATTGGTGGCGCCTCGCTGCACCTGGCGGGGCTAAGACAAAATTTCTCAGATATTGACCTGCTGATTGATAACATTGAACTGTCAACGCGCATGGAGCAAAAATTACTTAAATGTAAAAGTGCTGGCATGAGTGTGGAGCTGTTCTATGACAACAAGATCAGTGCCGTCCACGACTCACGAATGTTCGCCAGGGCAATACCTCTAGACTCCATTATCATGAACGGTATTCAGGTAAACGTCGGCATGTATCCACCTGAGTATTTCCTGTTAATGAAAATGGAAATGGGGCGAGACAAGTGCCAAAACGACATCCAAAAGATGCTGATGAACATTCCCTTGCAGGCACTCAGCGAAGCCTTTAATGAACTCGCGAAATGCAATGAAAGCTGGGTTATGGATGACATTGCCGACATGATGATGACGGATCTCATTATGCTGAATCTGCCGGGCAGTCCGGGCGATTCACTTACGCCCATCAAAGAAATGGCCATGAGCCTGGACGCCTGCAAAGACAAGAAAAGAGAATTGCTCATGATGTGCAAACATATTGAGCTTCAATCCAAGGTGCGGAAAAAACCAGCTGTCGATCTTGATAATGCAATGGGCGCCTAATGCGCCCAATTTCATTAAGGTGCTGGTGAGTCCTCACTGTCCCTGAAGCGGTGCCGTGCCTCAGCATGCAATTTAGCCAATTCGTGCCGACTTAATTTTGCAATATCCATGATTTGTTGATCATCCATCTGGCCCAGCATTTGTTGTGCGCTTCTCGGGGTTTCAGCATCGCGTTGCATAACCTTCATGAAGGCTTTGCAGGCACTTTTAACTTTGAGTGCAAAATTGCGCATATCACTGCAAATACTCAGTGTCTTTCCAATCAAATTCCGTTCATTAGACGCTGCGCTTCGAAACACTGCTCGCAAGGGGGCAATAAAAGCATTATCCAATTTATCGATAAAATGATTGCATGCAACCCCAATTTTTTTCAGGGATGAAAAGTCAGTGCCAAATTTCGTCGTGGTAAACAAGTAAGTGGCCAGAGACGCCGTAGCTATCGCTGGAACCTGATACTCAACGGGAAGGCTTTGCACCATGGCAGTAAGGGTCGGAAAATCACCCTTTTCTACCGTTTGATACAGGCCCACAGTGGCGCTGACGGTGCCAAACAGGCCACCAAGGAACTGAGTAAAGCCGTCTCTAATATCGGCAGACTTTTCCTCTTGTTTCTTGGCAGTATGATCCTTAAGCCAGCCAACAGCGTTAGCAGACAACGGGTGCTGATATGTAATAATTGACGTCAAGGCTGCGGCGGCATAGGGCGATTTATCGACATAAGCTTTAGCCAGCGCATAATCCGAGTTGAAATGCCAATTCGCCAGCTTGGAGACATTGACGCGATGGAAAAAGTCGTCAGACGACGTAAATTTGCCATTGGCCAGGGCAATGTCTAACGCAGAACGACCCGCGTTATTACACAATTCAAGGGACGCCCCCGCGTTGAGCAGGTCATTGAAGATGGTAAAAGAAGCCCCTGGTTTATTGTCAAACTCTCGCGCTGCATAGTGCAGAGCTGTCATACCGTCCGCATCGACCTGATTGATTGATGCGCCCTTGCTGATGAGAAGCTTCACCACGTGATCTTCATTGGCTTTAACCGCATACATCAAAGCAGTTTGCAAATCATGAGCTGATGAAGCAGTGTCAATCCCGAGTGAGCAGTGATCCAGGTAGGCCTGCAAGGCTTCCCAAGAGCCCTGTTTGGCGGTCAGTAACGGGATACTGGTCTTGTGCCCCATGCGCTCTTCCGTCATGCCTTCAATGGACTTCAGAACGCTTTCTTCGGAGAGGTTGAACAGGAGATGGATGAGCTCTGGCTTATTGTGATAGCCAGAAATACTCACCGCCGAAAACCCTTTGGAGCTGATCCAGGCAATATCCGCACCCAATCGCTCCATTTCCCTGGCGACGCGGGCATTGCCAATTTTGCAGACCTCCATGAACGCCGTACGATCTTTGTGATCAGGTACGTTGATGTTAATGCGATGAGACAGCCACTCCATCGCCTGGAGAACTTCTTCTTCATTGACCAGGCCGTTGCGCGGATTCAGGCGATCTACCAGCGCATGAACGGCGGTTTTGCCAAAGCTGTTGGTGATGGAATACAGCGTTTCACAGGCCATCGATTCATCACTGGACAGACTTTTGGATTTGACCAGGCCATTGGCAAAGGCATCCAGCACATCGACTTGGATGCTTGAGGCGAGTCGAATGTAATTGATAAGGGCCGAATTGCCCTTGCTGTCCAGCAAGAAAGGATCCACCAGCGATTGCCCACGCCGCTTGATGGTCAGCTCATTAATCAACTCGATCTTGCCCATAAGCATCGCCTCGATCAGCAGGGTAGCACCGCGAGAGTCACGATACGTGGAGGCCAGATCTGGATCAGTCATGGCCGAATCCAGTGCACCGTGATCATTTCCTGCTGCCAGGGCCATGCGCGCCAGAGAGCCTTCCGAGAAATAGGCGCGGTTCTTTTCTCGCACGCAATCGCCAAATAGGCGTGTAGCCACAGCCATGCGTAAACCAATGGAGCCTTGGGCAATCAATCGAAGCGGCGTATCGGGAAGGTCGCCGATCCGATCAAAGAGTGACTGCTTCAGCGTTTCGTAGTGCGGAAGGATGCGCTCTTCTGAAAAAGGCTCTTCGAAAAACAGCGCCCAGGCCAGTTCCGCAGGCAATGCGGCCTGGCTCAGGAACATTTCATTGGCTGCCATCCCGTCGGTTTCGGCTAGGCGCTGAAGTTCTGGATCATTTTGCATGGTGAATCCTTGCCGTTACGGCTGTGGGCTGGTATCGATTTCTTTCTTGCGGGTTTTGGCGAGCTCCACCAACAATGCCGAACGCATAAATGTGCGCTTCTTTTGCTCAATCTTGTTGGCAATGCCAGTATCTAGACGCAATGAGTCCGACGTGCTTTTGATCAGCATCTCAACAGCCTGCGGGGCTTCACTCTCTGGCATTTTCTGTACATTGGTGAGATAGCCCTTGGCATAAGCAATCAGGGCTTTAGCCAACTCATTGAAGGCAGGTTCTTCCTGGCGCAGCTCGCAATCGAAGATGCTGGCCGTCAGCGCCGTGAAATCACCCGTTTTTACATACTCGCGCAAGAAATTGGCATGACGCTGGCGCATGATACGGTATCCGACGTCGACTTCTTCAGCGGCTACCGCCTGACGACGCTGATTGAGGGAATCATAGTTACGCTGCGCCCAGTCAACCTCGCCAACAATCCAGCTCAATGCACGGTCACCGTAATCATTCAACAGTTTGGCATAAGCTTCTGGCGCATACTTCTCCATGGCGCCAATAATCATCTCGGGCAACTCTTCTGGAGTATTGCCCTGTTCGAGACATTTGCCGCCCTCAGAAGCCACCTGGTAAAGAAAAACCAGCAATGACCTTAAGTCGGCGCGAGGGCCAAGCATGTAGTATTCGCGCGACGTGATAGACAGTGCCAGGTTGTGCCTGGAGTCGTCTTGCTGGTAGTCATGAATCGATTTGGCATGACGATTTTCATAGTCTTTGCGTTCGGTGGACAACACTTGCGGCAAGCGATCATAGTGACCAATCACCTTGCCGGAAAAATGACGACGGGCCCGCACGCTCTTAATGGGCAATGTGCCCAGTGTTCTCAGTCTTGTAGGAGAAAGATTCGTGCGCGAGGCTTCTTGGCCAAAAGCCAGAATATCCTCATGAGAAATGGCTTTGCCCAGACGATAAAAAGCGCGCGGTGAGATGTGCGAATTCACCGAATGGCTGGGATAGTAATAGCAGCGAGAAGGGTTGCGACAGGAGGGGTCGATCTCAATCCGAGACTTCAATGCATCAAAACAATCACCCCAGATTTCAATCGGAATGGGGTCGGCCAGCCTGGCCACCAGGCGGTATTTCCAGGGCGTTTCGGGTGTGAAGTTGTGGGTCGAGTAAACCACATACTCATAGCCTTCAAAGAGCTGTTCAGCAGCTTCCAGCGCGCCTGGCTTATCAATATCAATCACCAGCGCCGTAATGGTTTCAATATTTACATCGAAGCGATAGTGAAAGACCTCACTGGATTTTGATTTACGCAGCTCCCAAAGATGCTCCTCTTTCATCATCACGGGCAAAAAGGCGTGACCATCTTTAAATTTGCGAACACTGTGATTCATCAGGGAATTGCGAAAATCTTCCCATGAGGGTTCTTCAATGCCCCGCTCAACATCCACGTCGCGGGCACTGTTCAAATTGACGATGTAAAGAAAATCATTGGGCGTGTTCATAAAATACCATTCTCCGATATTTTTATAGTAAGTCCTGAGATGGCGTAGACTCAAGCGAAATTGATCCTTGACTGAATGTCAATACATCTCTATACTAATCTCTAGGAACATGTGGTTTATTGCCAACAATGATAGCCAAGCCAAAGGAGGAAGCGAGAACAGGCCATTCGTGGCATGCTATCCAGCCCCAGTAGGGGATTCTCGCGAAAAATCATGCAAAAGCCCTTCGCAGTCGACATTGATGACGTCCTGGGTCACCTGGGGGAGCCGCTCAACGCCTCGCTCAATGCCATGACTGGTCGTGCGGTTCCATTTCATCACTGGAACCATTTTCGCTTCTTTGAATTCTACAATATCGACGTCCAGTCGTTTCTCAAACGCATTATCGATGAAAAATTACTCAGCACCATGCCGCCGTGTGCAGGCGCTCCAGAGGCGCTTAAGGCCATTCGCGAAGCGGGTGCTGATGTCGTGCTGATTACTGCCAGGGGATATCACCCGGAGGCTGAATCCGTCACTGTTGAGTGGCTGGAACGTCACGGCATGCATTTCGATGACCTGATCGTGGTGCCGGAGGGGCAGTCCAAGGGTGAGGTTGCCAAACAACGCTACCCTAAAGGCTTTGAGGTCATGATTGACGACAACGCGGGCAATCTGGACTCCATGAAGACTCATGGTCTGGTTCAGAACACCATTCTGGTCGATCAACCATGGAACCATTCACGCCAGGATTATCGCCATGGCATCAACCGATTCAAGGGTATTGCTCACTATGTTGAGGCTCTCAAGCAACAGCATCGGCGTGAGAAAGTTCGAGAAGTGACGTGCCTGCCTTAAGCAAAATAAGGCTTGGGATTGCCCTCATGATCTTCATGGGGTGCATATTTCTATTCGCATTAATTGCCATAACGGGTAAACTATGGAGATTATTACTCCATCCCATCACACATCCAGGATGTAATCATGACAGAGAATAACAAGACAGAAGGCTCTCGCCGGAGCTTTAGCCATGTACTGGTCGATATTCGTAACGGCGCGCTTATCCTTGCCAGTCTCGCGATTGCTTTTCACTTCACCATTCAGCCAGGTCTTAAGGCTACCGCCCAAGAGGCTTCGCCGATCAAGGTGTCTGATGTTAAAGCCGCGATGGAGCAGCGGGCTGATGTAAAAAACACCGAGGCAACAGCGGAATCCATCCCAGGTATTCCGACATCGGATATTAGTGCTGCCCTGGCTGCACGTGCCGAAGCTGTAAAGTCCGGAAAACCCGTCGTGCAGAAAGCCGACGTTCTCGCTCAGTCATCTGCGCAAAGCGCGGCAAGCCAGGCTAGTGTGCAGCCGGTGACACCGCCTCAGGCAACCAATGCGCAGGCGCAAGGCAAGCAGGCTCTCCGTCTGGGTGTTCGCACAGACGGAACAGCGATGAGCGAAGCCGAGAAGGTGGAGCAGATCCAGCGTCTGCTCTCGGCATTGCCTGAAAGCTTTACCATCAACTGGCCCGCTGAAAACAAGAAAATCGACCTCTATGTCTTCAGTGATCCAACTTGCGGTTATTGCCGTAAGCTTCACCAGTCTATTCCACAGCTAAACCAGGCTGGCATTTCCGTGCATTACTTTATGTACCCTCGGGATATGCCACTGTCCACCGCCAATAGTCTGTCGCCTACCGCGCAAAACCTGAACAATATCTGGTGTTCTGTGGATCAGCGTGCCGCCTTTGATGAGGCTTTTATGGGCTATAAAGTCAGGGCCGCTGACTGTGCCGCCTTGCCTGCGGAATTGAAGCGTCCCGCTTCGCCACTGATGGATCATTATTTCCTGGGCACCTTGTTTGACGTACGTGGCACCCCAACCGTGGTAACCAGTACCGGCCTGAAATTTGAAGGCTTCAGCGATGCAGCCAGCCTGATTCAGAAAGTGCTACCGCAACAATAATTACGAAATGAAATAAAAAGGGGCTTAGGCCCCAAGCCGTTCGCTTAAGGTGTTGAAATTTTGGTGCGCATAGCCTTATCTGAGGCTATGCGCCTCATCATTTCAGGTATTCACCGTGCAGAAAAAATCTTCCGCAGGCAATGAGGCTTCCTCCAGGCAGGTGGGTGTCGGGCATGAGACCCTCATTCACGAGCGATCAAACAGAGGTCGCCAGCCAGATACGGCGGGATTCATGTCAATTTCTGCAAGAGCCCTGTAAATAACAGGCTCACTACCCATAGAAGGTTTTAGCATCATGGGGGAGGGTTTGCGCGACATCCACTAATCGTT
>JACCDZ011619091.1_pt1 | contig 28368 bp, 25 predicted proteins | sample 7449551 | NCBI WGS metagenome assembly JACCDZ01 (sample SAMN15323452, study PRJNA562643) | freshwater metagenome | isolation source: river surface water | place: USA:Blue River Watershed | collected 2017-08-18 | reverse complement strand
CCTTAACTTCATCTCAAGTTGACGAAATGTTAGCTAAAGTAGGTAAAGGTACCCCACAATTACAAGATGTTAAAGATATTATGCCAACTCCTGATATGAGATACTCTGCTAACTTAGACCCAACTGATCCTAACAATTTCATTTATGAAAGAACACTTTTTGCACCTCTCAAGAGACGTAACTACGGTGATGTTGATTACTTTCGTGGAGACCTTGAAATCATGCCTGAAAAGAGAGGATGGTTTGATATCAGAAGTGTCGGAGACAAGGATGTTGTCCAAGGTTACTTCTCCAACTACAGCGATATTCAACAATCAGCTACTGTCAAAGATTCTATCTTCGAGCGTACTCTTACTCCTCAACAAAAACAAGTCAGAAATAGTTCACCTTACGGTATCAACTCTGATAGAGGAAACTTCGTTTAAATTCAAATTATTAAATTTAAAAGTTATACTTTTAAACTTAAACTACCTTACACTAAAAACAACTCTTCTTCATCCTCTTTAATATCTTCTAATTTCATCGCCTCTAATTCCCTCTTAATTTTATCTTCATCAATTATAAGGTCAATACTACCTGTACCTATTCTTGATAGCTTACCAAGGGTAATTGATGCAGTAACACCAACAATATCATCAATTTCACCTTTAGTTGCACTGATAAGAAAATTTTCAACAGGTTGTTCAAAACATGCTTTGGCAAGGGGTCCAACATGTTTACGATCAATACCGTATCTACTTACACTCATAATTTTACCTTGGAAAGTCATACTATCGAGAAGGATATTAAGATGTCTTTTATTAACAGTGATAACCTTGCTGAATTCTTCAACTAGAAAGTTATGGGCACATTCTATGCCTAAAATCTCTAGCATATCCCACATATTATTACTTTTAGTTTTTTTAAAGTCAATATAAGGTTGGATGATAAGTTCCTTATAGTTGCTACCTTTAGTATCAATCATCCATTCATCGGTTTTCTTTATTTGGGAATAGTAGCAATCTTCTATTCCAAATATACCACTTATAGGAACTAATTTTATGGTTGGGATTAGGATGTTTTTTATGAATTTTTGATATTTATTATCAGAATTTACAATGGTGTCAATAACCTCTTTATGGTATTCTAGAACTTCAAGTTTTTTCTTTTTGGAAGTTTTAATATAGGTTTCAGGATCTTCTATATGATCCTTTAACCATATATCTATTCTACCGGTTATATCGGGGAAGAAAACAATACCAATATATTCTCTTTCTTCGTCAATACAAGAGTAAATTGCACAGGTTATATCAAGGAGTGTTTTTTTAGTTTTATATAATGCGTCAAGTTTAAGGTCAATTTTTATTCTCCATTCACAACCTTTATGATCTTCATCAAATACATTTGAGAAAAAGTTATAATATTTCTTTTCTTCATCGTTTAATTCAGGGTTATTTTCAATTGATATATTTTCAATCATATCTTGAAGCTCATAATATCTTATATTACTATTAACAAATTCTTTTACTTTAAAGAGGTTTGTTACATCTATCATATCCTTGTTTAGATGAATACTACAAGAGGGCGTTTTGACCTTCTTTGATGCATTTAATAATTCATTTTGTCTAACCAATCCACCGGTTAAATTTGCCTTGCCAATACCTGCTGAGTGAAACGAGTTCAAAGAAGCCTGAGTTGTGTCGGCACCGATTGATGACGCGGCGATACATCCAACCGATTCTGAAGCGTCAAGTTGACTTCTAATATAGTATTTATGAATTTCATCTTTAAGTTTAGGGATATTTTCAGGATAAGTTTCAATGGTTGAAAGTTGTTTTCTGATGTTTAGTTTAAGGTTTTCAACGATGCACATAGAAATGTCCTTACTGATGTATGGATTAGGTACAATAGCGTCCGCTATAAATTCAATCTCTTCTGAGGTTAATTTTCTCTTCAACATTTTTCTATAGTGAATGATATAAAAATAAAATAAAAAAATCAATTTAATCGGCAATTAAAGAATTATTTTGTTTTTTACAAAAAAAGATGTCATCATCCCCTGAATTAAATCACAATAATTTTAAGCATTTAGCGCATAAGGTTAGTAGAAGTTGTAAATTAGCCCGAGATAATAGTCATCCTACAAGAAAGCTTGAAATTATGCAAAAGGAATTTAGATTTATTAAGACATTTGAAACAAGTGGTGTTCAGGGTATTGTTGGGTTACTTGAACATCGTGAAACAGGACAACAAGTTATCTTTAAATTATCCGTGGAAATTGATAGAAGCATAGAACATGAAAATCAGGTTACTATTGACTTAAATAAATTAAAAGAGTTTTGTCCTAATTTTGTGGGTAATTTAGGATGTGTGGAATTACCTATTTCAAGAACTTTCATATATGTAAATACACCTGAAGATAGTGATATTGAAGATGAAAGTGAGAGTGAAAGTGATGATGAAGAGTTTAAGAAAGAGTGTAAATTATTTATGGATGATAAAGAGTATTTACCTACCAATGTCTTATTTTTAGAGTATATTTCCCCTCATTCTTTTTATGATTTTATAAAACACTCAGACAAGGCGTTGATCAACTCTTTAATCTTAAGTATATTATGCGGGTTAAGTATAGCTCAAAAACATTCAGAATTTACACACTATGATTTACATATTGATAATATATTGATAAAGGAGTGTGAACCTGAGGCAGTATTTGTGTATAAGATTAACGGTGAAGTATTTAGTATTCCAACCTATGGATTTTACCCTGTTATAATAGATATGGGTATGAGTTACTCAAAGGCGTTACAAGGGGGAACTATGAAGACATCTGTTGAGCATTATACAAAGGGATTACAGCCTACTTTTTATGATAAGTTGAATGATATGCATCATTTTTTATTAAGTGCTATGAATGAGTTGGAATATGAGGATGATGAATTTTATTATTTATCAACAAAGATGATGTATTTCTTTAGACATTTACCAGTATTAAGAAAGAAAGGGTGGAAGAAGCTTCCAAATAATATTTTAAAAATGAGTATGTCTTATATTGTAAAATGTTGTAGAGGATTAACAACTGGATATAAGCCTAAAGAAGCACCTAAGAGTAAGTTGGAGGAATTAAGAAAACAAAAGATTGAAAAGAGGAATAAAGAACTTGGAATAGAAGAAGAGATAAAAGTATCCTTGAAAGGGTTAAACGAATTACCAATCTGGATTGATCTTGATAAAGATATATTATTAACACTTTCATTAGGTATTTCTTTACCTTGGAAAGAGGAATTAGAAGAAGAATTAAGATCGTCTTTTAATTCAGAAGAAGAGGCTATTTCTACCTCATTTATAAAGTTAATGGTTCAATTACAGAAATTATATGATATGAGTATGTTTGAGGATATAAATGACTTATTTTTCGTTATAAGAGAATTAGCTACATTAGTATTTGAAAATTGGAATATTATATCAAAGGATACAGGTAAAGATACCTTGAAAAAATTATTTAATGATTTTAAGCGTAAAATCGTACCTGAATTTAGAGATGGAGTTTGTAACCTTAATTGGGGTGAGACAATAGTAAATTGTAAATATTGTTTGAATATTTTAAGTATGTTATATTCAAGGTATGTTAAGGATAATATTAATCTAATAAATAATTTATATGATCAGGTTCCAATAAAGAGTGTAAATGATATGATAAATTTTTATATCCGTAATTGTTCAATGAGGTCAGAATACAGTGAGAATACAATTTTATATTTCTGGGATGCGGATAATAAGAAAAATAAACGAGTATTATTAAGGGATAAAATGAGCGTAGAAGATATAGATAAATTATCAAAGATGAATTCATTAGAGATCACTAAAAAATTAAGTCTTTTATTTTAAGTATGATAAAAATAAAAAGAAAATCTTTTTTTTATAACAGTCTATTAATAAATGAGCCAACATAATTGTTCAGCAGGTGATAATTGTTGCCAAGGAGAAGGTGAAACTTTTTGGCTTAAAAACCCTTCAAGTTTATTCTGTAATGCATCTCCAATTCCTCACGGAAGTTTAGCCTCCGGTGAGCGTTTAAACGCATTAACTCGTTTTGTTCTTTACATAGGAGCTATTATGATGATTTCTAACTATAAATACACAAAGGCATTTTTAGTCTTAGGTGTCCTCTTTATTATTTTAATTTATTTAACCTCTACTAAGAATGAAAGAGAAGGATTTGTTGTTGATACTTCAAATTATAATGTAAATGTAGAAGGTCAATATGTTCCTAATAAAGTATATCCAGGTTCTTTACCTTCAAATTACTCTAAAAATTTATCTTTACCAAACGCAGACAGACTTAAGACTGCAGCTGATGAATCTTTAATTCCAGTATATTCCCCTAATAATTCAACCACATTTGGATCCTCAACAGATTATCTTAAATCAACCTCATTTAACTTTGAAAATGGTCAAAGAGATATATCAGCTGATATTCAATACTTTGCACCTAAGAATGGCGTTAACAGACGCGCAATGATTGCCCCTTATATACCACCTCGTATTTTTGATAGAGAGCACTTTGGTAAAGAAAGCTCTAAGATGTCTCGTATAAATGACAGTAACATTACTGACTTAACAGATGACTTGGATGCGGGCCAAACTCACGGTATGACAAATAACTTCCCACATTTAGCTGACCCTGTATTCTTTAAATCAAGGGTTGAAAATTCAGCTTATAATATGAATAGAATAGGCGATAATAATGGTGATGGGGTATATACAGCTGGTCAATTTATGGATAAATATCCAACCACAATTGATTTTGAAACAAATATAAAACATCCTGTTTCAAGTTATTCTGATAATCCACAGGAAATGAATACTGTAAATAATATGTATCAAAATTCTCAAATGAAACCAAATGAAACAGTCCCTGATAATGTTGCTCAAGTAAACAAGGCTGATCAAGTCCCAAGAAAAATTATTGAAAAATTTGACTTTATTACCTTAGATGAATTAGAGGGGGTTAAAGACTTAGCAAATGGAAACTATTCTCAAGGTCAACCTATTAATGCAACATATAGTAAATTTAACAGGGCTACTCCACCTACAAATAATGTTGCAAATGATCAATTATTACAACAAAGCCCAACCTATGTTTATAACGATGAATACTTTAGACAACCTGAAAGAAGGTTATATTTACAAGATATTCAACCTAAATTATATAGCTTCTCAATGGATCAAACTCCAATTAATAGTAATCTCGGTATTACATATACTCCACAAGAACCACCTAGATTTTTAGATCAAGTTCAAAATAATAATATGAATATGCCTTTATATACCCGTATAGATCCACAACTAGTTAGAACTGATGGTACTAAGGGTCAAATTAATGCACAACCTCTTAGAACTGAATTATCCGCAAATTATTCAAACTATACTCCAGCTGCTGGAAGTATTGATTTTGAAAATATTTACGATCCTCGTTTTAACTCTTACGGTGACCCATATAGAAGTTATTCAGATGTTAACCTTGGACAGGTTCAATATTACTACTCTGATGTTGATGCTTATAGACAACCTAATTTCATTCAAAGAAGTAATGTTGAGTTTGTAGAATTTCGTACTCCCCAAAATGATGTATGGCCTGAATATAACCGTACAGCATCTCTTGATGATATGAGATCTAAAGCAACCTCACAATATGATGCTGACGATTTATATCATAGACAAGATCAAATGGAGCATTTGATGAGTAAGATGAATAGGGAGAGCTGGCAACAGCGTCATGCGCCCCTACGTAAAACAAATAATTCTTCTATTGGCCCAATGTAATTTATTCTTAAAAATACCCTTAATTTTATTTCTATTATTTTTGAAATAAAATTAAACTTTAATTAAAAAGAGCAGTTTTCATATTCTTCTACAAGGTTATGTTTACAGTCAAAAACCCATAATAATGTATTATAACCAAGCTTTTTCGCAGCTAGTAATTTTTGTTGTGTTATTATTTTTTCTATTTCATAAGTCCAGGTGCTCTTTACCTCAATTATAAGATTTTTAGAAGGTATATGTATATCAGTATAATATCTTCTTTTTTTATTACTATCATCAACCCACCATATTTCAGGAACTTTAGTTCTTTCTACTATTATATCTTTTGAGGATAGTTCCCACTCGTTAAAAATTATATCAAATGCAAGGTTCTCGTATCCTTGATATTTTATTATATTTCCATTAATTAATATATACTGTTTAAGGTTAAAACAAGAGTTTAAATTTCTTTCAGCTACTTCAGGGTTCTGCATTGGATGTTCAAAACCATATTTTTCTAAACAAGTAGCCTTTATTTTATCCCAAACTTCTTTACAAAGTAAAGCGTATTCTACGCCTCTTCTTGCAAGATTAGTAGCTTTTGATTTTTCTTTTACTTCTTTTGCAGCTAAACTACAGGTTACTCCGTAGTTTTCTAAATTTGTTAATTTACCTTTTTCAACTCTATTTTTATCTGAACAATCTCCACAATAAGCTCCTCCGTGTGTATTTATCCTTCTAAATGTCTTTTCGCATCCTTTTTCTCCACAAAAACAAGTATAGGTTATAACAACCTCAGGGTCTAATTTATCATATTCTCCTTCTAATAAAGCTTTGTCTCTTTCAATACATTCTAATAGTAATTTTTTATCATAAATAAATATAGTTCTATTATGTTCTTCATTTGTCTTCAGAATACTACATTTTCTACAAAGAGAGCTTTTAGCTATACATTCAAATGTCTTTTGACAATCTTCTTTTCCACATTCACCACATTTAAATTCAATAATTGTTCTTAAATTTAAAGGAGAATAATCTGTTTTAGTTAATTCTGACCTGTCTCTCTTTATACAAAAATCTAAAAATTCCCTATTGTATTTTAGAGTTCTTTTTTCCATTTTCTTATTATTAGTATTTACCTTGCAACAACCTTCACAATATGCTCCTCCGTTTTTATAAATTAATTTAAATGTTTTTTCACCCTCATTTCCACAGTTACATTTATACCTGATTTTTGTGTCTCTGATTAACTTTTCGTATTCTCCAATAAGAGTTGCACTGTCTCTTACCAAGCATTCATCCAGAAGTTCTTTATTATACTTTACCATTCTTATATATACCTATATAAATTAAAATATAAATTTCATTTTAAAATTACCCTTACTTAGTTAGGTATAATAGTGTAGTTTTTCATAATCTCATTATACATATAGTCATCAAGGTGATATTTATAAAAACTAAAACTAAAGTATATAAAGAAGGTTCCAACAATAACTCCAGTCATAAATTTTACCCCGTCAAATGTGGTTCCAATTATTAGGTGATACATTAACACAATAATTATGGATAAAATAAAGCTCCTTCTCCATATTACTATTCTATTAAAAACATCAAAAGGATTTTGAGGTAATTCTTCCCTTATAGTACGAGAGTATTGATTATTAGCGTTATCACAAGGTGGATTTAAAATATTTAAAGGATTAATATCTTTACAACCAAGTGATTCACGCTCTTTATATATTGCAACATAAATAAAGTAAATTAATGTTACAATTATAATCTTATCTTTTGTATCCATATTTTTTAATATAAGTTTAAGAAATAAATTTATAATTTAAAAATGGGTTCAAGTTTTACTAAAGAAAAGGATGTTATTATATTTAGAACTGCTTTAGAAGCTTCTCAAGAAGATTTTGATAATATCGTTCTTAAAACATTTAATAAATGTTATCCTAATGTAGATGAGCTTAAAATTATGCTTGAAAAATTCAATGAGAAAAAGGTAGAAGTAAGAACCCGACTAATTGACTTTTTTAAATTAATCGATAATAAGCCTGATAAATATGGTGATCACTATAGAGAATATCTTAGTATAAAGAAAGACTATGATTTACATAAATTTTTTGATATGCTTGATAAGATGAGAAAAAAAGGTAAATTCGAGTTATAAGGTAACTTAAAGAAGTATAATTTAATTCTTAAAATGGACGAGCTGTTCGTATTAGTATATTTTTTAATTATTTTAAATTTATTTGTTATTATTTTTCTGGGCTATAATGAGTGTAATAATCAAAAAAGAAGTTTTAGACAAGAAGATATCGGATATGAAATAACAGATACTTATTTTAAAGATTCTAGGGGAATGGAGACTGATAATATTTTTACGAGAAATAGATAAATTAATTTCAAGTTTAGACTTAAAATTAATTATTTTTTAACAGGGAACGATGCAGGGTGATATATTGAGGTATCGATACTCATACTAGGAGTGTTGATCATATAGACTAAAACAAACGCTAAAAAAATATATAACAATATAAGGTTCATACACATTTTATTATTCATCAGAAGAAAAAAAGAAAACATCTTTATCACTTTTATCTTCACTCCCATACATTATATGTTCGTACAGGCTTGAAAGATACGGATCATCTTCTTTTGAAACAAGAGCCTGCAAGCACTCGACAAAATCATCTTCTAAAGTAACACTCTCTTTATTTTCTTGTTCTTTCCAAGTTGTTTTGAAGGCTATTTTTTTAACATTATTTATTTCTAATGCATCCTTGTATTTAGACGAGTTTTTCAATGCTTTTAATTCAGCATCACTTCCCTTGACAACTATCTTATAATCTATATTTTCATTCTTTTCAATTTTTTCTTGAATAGTATCTATTTCATCCACAGTTGTGTAAATAATCTTTTTACGCTTAATATTAAGATCAATTTCATCTATAATAGGTATTTTATTTTCGTTTATAGTAATTAAGGCTACTATCTTGTCTGACATATCACCATAACCTTCTTGCATAGATGAACCTGGAATATAAAGGTTCGCTTGAGGTCTTTGATTTTCATGAATATGACCGTTAATACAAAATGGATATTCTTCTTTCCATTCTTCAACATTACGAGCTACAATAGGACCCATTTTTACCCCGTCAAATAATTGATGGGAGAACATACATTTAGACTTCTTCCAGTCATTAATTCTTATAGTTGTATCGGAAAGTTTTGTGGTTGAAACGATATGAGAAAGTGCTTCTGTAAATCTACCATCAGGAACATACGGACATAAGGTTATAAAATCAGCCTCGCTTATAAACTCAATTATTGGGTGATCAACAATTGTTAAACCGTCCCAACCTTTAAGTACATTCATCCAGTGATTATCTGTTAAGAAAATAGTGTTGGAAGTAGCGTCGTGATTGCCTACTAAACAAAAACACCTTCTTTTATGGGATACAAGCATACTAAAGAAATTTATGGCATTGTTAAGGGCAAAGGTATGAAGCTTTTCGTGGTTATGTAAAACATCCCCCAATACAACTATAATTTCAATATCGGTATTTTGAGATAAAAAGAGGGATAAATTATCGGTGAAGATTTTTGTCTCTTCAACATTATCCACCTTAAAATGTGGGTCTCCTATAGCTAAAATCTTCATTCTAAATATAAAATAATAATATAAAAAAATAAAAAAATCATTTATAATTATAAAATGAGTAGTCTTGATTTAAGTAAATTATCTCTTGGAAGTGGATTACCTAGTAGCAGTAGTAAAAGTAGTAGTAGCAGTAAAAGCAGTAGTAAAAGTAATGTTAAAAATCAACCTTCAATACCTGAAACACACGATATACCTTCAAGTGTAACTGAGTTATTAAGGGGTCAAATGAGCAATGTTGAAGCTCATTTAGAATTATTAACAACATATGCTTTTGATAATAATATAGATGCTTATGATATAGATGAAGATGAAGTAAAAGAAAGTATGGATGATGATAACTTTGATACTGAAAAATCTCAAAAATATCTTCAAGCTGTTACAAGGGCTATTATCAATTTTTTAAAAGATAGTAATAATAAACCTCTACAGAGTCCTACAGACAAAATAAACGAGTGGTTTAATATGACTACTTTAAACTGGGATAATATAAAGAATAAATGGAAGTCTGTAGAGGGTATAGTTTCTAAGGCAGATTTAGTCCATCCATCACGAGGATGGACTGTTAAAGATTTTGCTATTATGAAGATGCAACAACCTAATGCTTTTAAGGATGAAAATTTATTACACGAAATATTGGTTGGTTTAATATTGAATAATATGAGAAATCATTTACCTTGTTTTACATATACATATGGAGGTATATTTTGTGGTTATCCGTCTGAAGACAAGTTAAAAAAAGATGATTATGATGGCTTATGTGGACCTGGTGATAAACATTCTATATTAATAACAGAGAATATACCTGGAAAATTAAGCTTATCAACATTTATAAAAGATGTAGGTATATCAGAGGTTGAAAAAGATAAAGTAATAATAATGATGGCATTTGCCTTAGATGAGGCTAATAGAAGATACAAGTTTAATCACGGAGATTTACACTCTAATAATATAATGGTTAGAACCTTAAATAGTGTGAGGGATTTTAATTTTGTTTATGTAGATAAAAATTTAGGAGAACAAAGTATAACTATAAAGACAAAATATGTTCCCATGATTATAGATTATGGAAGGTCTAATATTAAATTTAATGGGTATAACTTAAGGCCAATAGAAGCAAGTGCAAATAACGCTGAATTATCAAAAGATGCTGGATTATTTGAATTATGGTGTGTAGGGGGAAAGAGAGACCAAAACGGTGATAATTGTTTAGCTGAAAATTTAGTTTTTAGAGGTGCTAATGTTCCTAGTTTTGATATTATGAGGTTAATATCAAGTATAGACGCTTCGATGTTAACTGATGAATTAGCTGATGCTATTTTATACTGTTTTTATAATACATCTTATATAACATTTGGTTCAGGTGGTTGGAAGGGAAGACTTAAAGGTAATATGGAAAATTATGCAAAATTCACACATCAGACATTATCAGAGTCAAAAGACCTTAAGAATAATCCTATGTGTTCATCAGGGGGATTTTTAGGTTATATTATAAGTAGTCCTAATTTTGTAGGAAGTACTTTAGAGGTTGTTCCAATTTAATTTTTTATTATTTTATTATATAATAAAAAATGACACATAAGAATATTTATGGAGGTGAATTAAAGTATTGTAATACAGTAAAAATAACAGGGTATAATAGAACCGGGAAATGTGAGTTATTAGATAACGACGAGGGAACTCACATAGTTTGTGCTGTTGTGACCGATGAATTTTTACAATTTACATTATCACGCGGAAATGACCTTATAACTCCAAGAGGTAGTTTTCCAGGATTAGTTAAGGGAGATAATTGGTGCTTATGTGCTTTGAGATGGTTAGAGGCATATAAAGCAAATCCTAGGTTTGCCCCTCCAATTATAGGTGAAGCTACTCACGAAAAATTCTTAAATTATGTTCCTAAAGATCTAGTTGAAAAATATTTAATTTAAAAAAAATCTTTTTTACTATTAAAATATAATAATGCAAGGACTTCGTAATATTTATGATAATATAAGATCAAGTAAAGAGCGTATAGCAATTTTTCTTGTTTGTTTAGTGATGTTTATATTTGGAATATATTTAATGTCAACAAATACTAAAACAGTCACCGAAAATGGTGTAGAAAAAAAGGCTAGTGCAGGTAAAGAAGCGTTGGCAGCTTTTCTTATTGTATTTGGTATGGCTGGTGTAGTTTACACAGCTATGGCGAGACCTTCTTTTTAAGTAAATTTAATTTTAATACTGAAATTAAACTTATATTATTATTTATACTATCATAGACTTGACTTTAGTCATAAATTCTTCTGAAATCTTAAAACCGTTTCCATTCTCTTCTTTACGCTTCATATAGGAATTATATAAACCAAGTAATCTTGTTGGTTCTAAACCTAAAATATAGGTTGAAACTCTCTCAGGGGTTACAATATTAGTTCTATCCTTCAAATAACCGTCATGTAAGTCTCTGATAACATAGTATAAATCTGCAGGGACAATTGACACTTGTTTTCTAATAAATCTATTACGATACTTGCGGAAGACATAATAACAAATATCATCAATAACCTCGGTGAAACCTGCAATATGCTCTTTTTGTTCTGGATACATATTATAAAAAGTTTCTACTTTTGTTGGATTACCCTCTTGTTGAAGCTCGATATATCTTAATAAAATATTAGGTTGATTTCCCCTCAACTTAAAAGCTTCAACATATTCATGTTTCATAACCTTAACACACTCTCCTTTTTCATTCATTAAAATAACACCTTGCATTTTACTTGGATCGATCTTTTCCATATGGGTCTTTAAAGCATCCATAGTAGAGATCCCAGAGATCTCTGTATTTATGTCTTGAACTAAAGGTACATTACACTTTTCAAAATTGAACTTGTCAAAGTCTCCATTATCATAAGTACCAACAAGGAATAATTCAGGGGTTTCATAACCGCTACATACAATTCTGTTTTTGTTATAGGTTCTAATAACATAACAATAGACCTTGGTTTCATCTAAGGTATTCTTACAGAATTGATCGAAAGGTGTTTCAATAATATCTTCAAAAATTTCACCGAAAGACTTATTACTACCCCATTTACTCTTGAATGCATCTAACTTTCTACAGGTTGAAATATACCATTTATCTTGGTAAAAATAAACTCTTAAAAGAGTACCTTCATAAGCTTCTAAAACTCTTACTTGTTCTTTAAGAAATGGTTCTACAACAGAGGTCATTAATTCATTATCGGTTTCATCAATTTCAGGGGTGAAGCCAAAAGAGCGACAAATAGTCTTACCTTCATTATTCATAACAACACCACGGTACTTTTTAGTTTCAGAATCAGTATTAACATCACAATCTAAATAATGGTAGATTGACAAGTCATTTAAACTATCAACAATTTTAACAGAATTTAAATCTAATTGGAAGGACATTTTTAATTTTATTAATATAATTCTTTTTCTTTAAGCTTCTTTTTAAAATAATTTATTCAGGTTAATTTTAAACTGAATAAATTAAAAATTGAAATAACCATACTTATTTAAATATCATTACACTTTATTTTTTACCTTTACCTTTAGCCTTAGGTTTTGGTTTTACTTCTTCTTCATCTTCTGATACTGCAATATCTTCATCAACTTGTTTAACTGGAACTGAGAATACTTCAGGTTCTTCTTCCTTAACTTCTTCTTCAGGTTCTTCATCTGCGATAATCTTGGTTTCAATTGGTTTTGCGGAAAATCTAAACATAGACTTGTAACCAGACTGTTGTTCTTGTTTTTGGATGGCAATACCAGCTGCATATAATTCAAGCTGTAATTTAATTTTAGATCCGACAAAGATACCTCTAACCTTGACGAAAGCTCTAATTCTACATCTTTTACCAATACAGTCAATTGGGTCTAAAACAACTTTATTACCCATTTGTGCTTCATCGTCATCCCATAATTCAGTTTTGAATTTAGAAGGGACAACTTTAGTCTCGCCAGACTTTTCATCAAAATATTCTTTTTCTCTGGACCACATTAATTTAGGGTAAATTGAATAGTGAGAACCTTCGACAACATCTTGTGTTTCTTTATCAATCTTTTGAGCATGAGGAGCCATAGTTCTTAAATCGGTAATGTATAATTCCTTCATCTTACATGCCTTGTAAACCTCAGGTTTTAATAAATGTTCTTTGGTCTTTGCAACAAGGTTATCAAGGACTTCAACTGCTTTGAGGTCATATTCAGATGGATCTTGCTTGTATTCGCCAAAAGAAATACCGACAGAGTAGCCTTGTAATTCTTGAGTCTTAGCATCACGATTTTCTTGGATACCAAAAGATGAATAGTCCTTTAATTCAAAGACTAATTCACCATCAGTACCATCAGGGTTTCTATAGCCCATATTAATACGGTGGAATTTGATAGGTTGGTTAGGAACTTGACCAAACATAGGTTCGTCAAAGATTAAATTTTTAACATCGAAATCTTCAATGAGGGTTGGTTGGGTGTTTCTATTACGATCATATAACTTCTTCATTTGTTCTTTTTGTTGAGCGGTTTGTTTAGACATCTTGAGAGGGTTAAAATTAATAGTTTAATAATATATTTTAATTCTTTAAATTATTTTTTAAAAATCATTTAAATTTTCATTTTTAGTTATAAAATGAAGTTTATGTTTATACTCATAATTTTAGCGTTATTTTTCATATTTAGAAAAGAAAGTTTTGAGCTTGATGATACCGTTAGAACTATCTCAGCAGACAGATGGGCCGATATTATTAAACCAAACCGTAAATATATAAATCAAATTGACTATTACAAATATGCACCTCAAATCAACCTGGAAAGAGCTATTTCTAGTAGTCCTATAACAACGGATGATATAAACTGGAGTAAATTAAACGATTATGAATACTCTGTTATAGTAGGGTTATTACAGGGAAATTATAATAGAGATAGTATAAAAAGCATAAATGCTGGTTAAAATCTTTTTATATAAATAAAGGAATGCCGTTAGTATTTCAAAGAAATAGTTATTATAATTATGGGACAGTTTCCCCTAATAATATATTTATTAATGTAAACACATATAACACGGGAAGTTATACTGGAAGTGGAACAGTATGGAGAGATCTCTCAGGATATGGTAATAATATGACCCTTAATTCAACCTTATTTACAGGTGCTATAGGTCAAAATGGAGGTATATCATTTAACGGTACAAGTAGTTATGCAATATCATCAAATAGTTTAATTAATTATTTATCAGCTTCAAGCTTTAATCAAACTCAAGAAGTATGGATTAAAAATGTATATTATAATACTACAGGGACTCAGGGTGTTATTATTGACGAATTAGGTGTTCCTCCTCCTTCTTCTGGTTGGCACGCAACTCAATTTGAAATTATTGGAAATACAGGGACAATTTCCGTATGGGATGGATCTTTAACGAAAAGAGTTAATTTAGGGTTATTTACTGACCAGAATTGGCATCATATTGCTTGGAGGTATGAATCGAGTGGTATTTTGTCAGGATATTTAGATGGTGTTAAAAAAGGTTCAGTAAATGTTGCAAGAATAAATACAACTCCAAACTATTATCCAGCTTTAGGGCTTGCTGATACAACAAATATGGGAAATGGGGCTTATTATAGGGGTTTAATGGGCGCATATAGAAGTTATAATAGGGCTATAAATGATATTGAAGTTCTTCAAAATTATAATTATGAAAAACAATTCTTTTCACCCTTATCTTTTAGTGCATTTTTTAATTATACAAGTAGTCAGTATTTAACGGTTCCAGCAAGTAGTGATTGGGCTGTAGGAACAGGAAATTTTACAATTGAATGGTGGCAAAATATGGGAACATCTTCCTCATTTCCTAGGGTATTTAGTATAGGTGCATATCCGTCTGCTTATGTAAGTGTCAGTATAGAAAGTGGGACAATTTATTTATGGTTAAATGGAGGTACAAATTTTGGGGTGTCTTTAAGTAATTACTTAAATCAGTGGGTTCACTTTGCAGCTGTTAGAAACGGTTCTAATATAACTTTATATCAAAACGGATCATCTATATCCTCATCTACAAATAACGCAAATGTAACTAATTCATCTACGGCTTTAAATATAGGTAGTGAAGGAGGTTCTAATACATATTTTGGGGGTTATATATCTCAATTTAGATGGACTAATTCAGCCGTATATACATCTAATTTTGCAAAACCTACAACAATATTACAACCTTTACCTCAAACTAAATTATTACTTTTATTTTCATCATCTTCAGAATTATTGAAAGATTCTTCAGGGCTAAACAAAAGTGTAACTAATAATAACGGAGTTACTTGGAATAGTAATAAACCTTTTTAATTTTTATTTTATATTATTATATATAAAATGAGTATAATAACACCATCAATTTATACAGTTATAAGTAAGAGTAATCCAACCGGAGTTTATTCAAGATTACCCAATTCTTATGTTGACAAATTGGTATTTGGACCTTCTGTTAGACCTACAAATCCATATAACGGTGAACAATATTACGACGAAAGCGATAATACATTTTATTATTGGAATGGAACATATTGGGTAAGTGGAGGTGTCCAAGGTTTTCAAGGGTTCCAGGGATATCAAGGTCTACAGGGATATCAAGGTCTACAGGGATATCAAGGTCTACAAGGATATCAAGGTCTACAAGGATATCAAGGTCTACAAGGCTTCCAAGGATTTCAGGGATTAGTTGGAACTACAGGAACACAAGGGTTTCAGGGATTAGTTGGAACTACTGGAACTCAAGGATTTCAAGGTCTAAGAGGAACTACCGGAAGTCAGGGTTTCCAAGGGTTTCAGGGATTAGTTGGAACTACCGGAAGTCAAGGATTTCAGGGTTTAGTTGGAACTACAGGAGCTCAAGGGTTTCAAGGATTAGTTGGAACTACCGGAAGTCAGGGTTTTCAGGGTATTTCGGGAGGAGGTTCTTCACAGTGGATTTCATCTACAGGAGGTATAATATATTATTCATCAGGAAGTGTGGGTATAGGTAAGGCAAATCCTACAGTTCCTCTTGATGTGGTTGGTGCTGTAAGTATAACAGGAACTTTAAATATAAGTGGTAATATTTCATATGCTACATCTGGATCTTTAATTAACCCTATATTTCAAAATTATAAAGAAACCGTATTTATAGGAACATCATCAAGTTCTTCTTATGTTATAAATTGTTCTACGGGAAATAATTTTGGTATTACATTAGCAACCGCAACAACTGCATTTACATTTAGTGGTATAGCACCAACCGGAACTTTGACAACTGTGAATTTATTTTTAACACAAGATAGTACGGGTAATAGAACATCAACTTGGCCTTCATCAGTAAGTTGGGGTAATCCATCAACTCCTGTTCTCTCAACAGTTGGAGGTTCTACTGATATGTTATCTTTCACGACATTTACAGGTGGAAGTAAGTGGTTTGGTTTTCTTTCAGGAAGAGGATTTTAAACCATTTTCATCTTTTTTTATTATTGAATAAATAAAGATGCCTTTGATATTTCAGAGAGATAGTTTATATAATTATGGGGGAATTTCACCTAATAATCTTGTAAGTTATATAGCTACATATAATCCCATATATTACGCGTCAACAGGAGGTTATTTTGGAACAGGGTCAACTGTATACGATTTAAGCCCTAATAACAATAATTTTACTCTTAATAATTCTTATGCTTATTCAGGGGGTATAACTCTTCCTGGAAATAATACCTATCTTATATCTGGTAATTTAATAAATTATTTTCCGTCATTTAACGCTCAAACTCAAGAAGTATGGTTTAAAAATTCATTTTTCAGTGAAACAGGAAGCGGTGTTATATTATCAGAATTAGGTCAACCTACAATAAATACAAGTTGGCATTACTCTCAATTTGAAATTATTGGTAATACAGGGTATATCGGAGTATGGAATAGTGGTTTATTTTCAACACCTATTGGATCTTTTAATGATGGAACTTGGAAATGCGTGTCTTGGAGGTATGATGGAACTGGTTTATCAGGGTTTGTGAATGGAACAAGAATTTCAAGGGTAACAAGTGCAAGAACAAATCCATCTAATTTTTATCAAGCAATAGGTGCTATTGACGGCACAAATATGGGAAATGGAGCATATTATAAAGGTCAAATAGGAAGTTATAAAGTGTATAATAGAGCTATAACTGATAGTGAAATTTTACAAAATTATAATTATGAGAAACAATTCTTTAGACGAACTGTAAGAGTAAATGTAATAGGTCCAACAGAAAATGCAGGTTATTACGCTGATATAATATCTAAAATAACCGCGGGGAAAAATTCCAGTTATCCAGAGGTTCAATTAACCATAACACAAACTAATAATAATCTTTATTCTGGAAGTGATTTATCAACCTCAACTTATGATTGTGTTTTTATATTTAGTAATGCGAATTATAGTAATGCATCATTAGGGACAAATTTAAATAATTATGTGGGTGCAGGTGGAGGTTTAGTTATATGTGTATTTACATTAGCTTCAGTTAGACTAACAAATTTCACTTATACAAATTGTCCCGTTGTTTTTGCAGGAAATCAATCTATGAGTTCTACTTCTTTAGGAACTTATACATCAAGTGATCCTATAATGAAGGGTGTAAGTTCGTTTAATCCAGGAAGTGCAAGATATGGAGCTGGTAGTTTAACCTTAAATCCAGGTGCAACGACAGTAGCTTCTTATAATGACGGAAATATATTGGTTGCAAAACAGACTATAGGAAGTGCGAGAACAGTTGCACTTAATTTTTTCCCTCCATCATCAGCTGTAAGAAGTGATTTTTGGAATACAGGAACAGATGGTAGTAAATTAATGGCTAATGCAATTGTATGGTCTGGTAAAGGAGTTTAATTTTTTTATAAATTAAAAATTTATAAAAATTATTATTATTAATAAAGATGCCTACAGGTATAAAATTTATCCCATCTTTAGTTAACGGTATATCAACAGTAGGTGTTGGTTTATCAACAATAGTCGGCCCTACAGGTCCAGCTGGAGGTCCTATTGGACCTCAAGGTTTTCAGGGCTTAGCTGGTTCTACTGGAACTAATGGTAATCAGGGTTTTCAAGGTTTATTTGGTTCTACAGGAACTCAAGGGTTCCAAGGGTTAGCTGGAACTACAGGAACTAATGGTGTTCAAGGTGCACAAGGCCCTCCTGGAAGTGGTAGCGGAACAGGTTCTACAGGTCCGCAAGGTTTTCAAGGAGCTATTGGTCTGCAAGGTATAGCAGGAGCAGCAGTTGGAAGTTTAGCTAATGTTAAATTAAGTTTTACAAGAACAACTGATTCTCCTGCTTTATCAACCGCTGGAAATAAATTATATGCATTTTCAGGGGCGACTGGTGTATTTAATACTCCTTCTTCAAATATTACATTTACCCCATCAAATGGTAGATTTACAGTATCAGAACAAGGTGATTATTATTTAGATGCCCGTCTTATTCTTAAAGGAAGTAATAACCCTGATTTTATTACTACAGATGTTTATGTTAATAGTAATACTGGGCCAATATATTCATACACACATGTAGCTTATGGTATTGTTTCCCCTGTAGCTTTTCCAATAGGTTTTTATACTCCATTAAATGCAGGTGATTATGTTCACATGGCTTGTTATTCTACAGGAACAGCCGGTCCAATAATAATTAAGGGTGGAAGTACTATGAATTTATCAAGAATGACAAACGGCCCATCTGGTGCACAAGGAGCTATTGGCCCACAAGGATTTCAGGGTTTAGCTGGAACTACAGGGACAAACGGTGTTCAAGGTGCAATTGGTCCTACTGGAAGTATTGGTTTTCAAGGTTTAGTTGGACCTACTGGTGCTACTGGAAGTATTGGTTTTCAAGGGCCAATTGGTCCTACTGGACCTCCAACTGGTTTTCAGGGTCCTGCGGGTCAAGATAGTTCTGCTGTTTTTCAATATAGATACAGTACATCAACAACAAATTCAGATCCTGGACCAGGATATTTTAGATTGAATAATTCAACAATGAGTTCTGCAAGTGCTTTATATATTGATGTTATAGATTACGATCCTAATGCTTATCCTTTGGGTAATGATATAACTAACTTTTTATCATCTTTAACACAATACGGAAGTGATGCTTTGAGAGGTGTTATAAAAATAGAAAAAGCATCTGATAATACCTGGTATCAAAGTTATAATTTTAGTACAGTCACAAATAATTCTGGTTGGTTCACTATAACCTTAAATAATATAATTTCAGATGCAAATTTTACAAATAACGATATTTGTTATATTAGCTTTATTTTAGCCGGTCCAAGAGGTGCTACAGGAGTTCAAGGTTTCCAAGGGTTTCAGGGTCCTCAAGGCTTTCAAGGGTTAGCTGGTTCTACAGGAACAAATGGTTTACAAGGTAATCAAGGCTCTCAAGGAAATCAGGGAAATCAAGGAAACCAAGGTAATCAAGGCTATCAAGGAAATCAAGGCTATCAAGGATTTCAAGGTGATGTAGGTCAAGGATTTAAAGTTTTTGCTACTACACCTTCTTATACAGGTTTAAATACAGTTATCGCAACAGGAGGTAATGTGGGTGAATTTGTCCTTATTACAGGAGGAGATTTATTCGTTTATTCAGGAACAGGTGCAGGTTCAACCGGTCCTGATAATTCCTATGAATATGCAGGTGATGTTACAGACGAAAGTAAGCTTGTTGGTTTACAAGGGGCTGTAGGTTTTCAAGGTAATCAAGGGTTCCAAGGATTTCAGGGTTTAAAAGGAGACTTATTTACAGGTCCTTTTATAGATATAACATTCTCAGGTAATATGAGTGGAGCTAATGCTTACCTTCAAAATTTAGCAGCTGAAAATTTTGCTTCTCAAGGAGCTATAATTGGATTTGACGGATTAACCGTCGTTGGACCTACAAACTTAATATCTCCATTAAATGCAACAGGTGGATTAACAACTACAAGTGCTGCAATAACAGACTTAATAGTATCTGGTAATATAACACTTCCAGCAGGTTATTTAGATAGCCAAGTAGCTGGAAAACCATCACAGTTCATCTTTAATAACAACGGACAGGCTACTGGTAGTTTTAATGCCTTATATTTCACTGGCACTTCTACTGGAAGTAATGTGTATGCTGGTTCTTCTATTATCCCTTCAGAAAATGCTATACATAATTTAGGGTCTCCGGAGTACTTATGGAAATCTATTTATATTTCAACAGGAACTATTTTCATTGGCCCTACAGGAACCCTTGGTTTAGATAATAACGGTATTATATCGTCAGCAGCCGGTTTTGCAACCCCTTTTATCACAATTGGTTCAACAGACCCTGGAAATGGTATTAATCTTTACACTCAAGGTGATAAGTTGTTTTTTCAAAATCAATTTGGAGCATCTGGTGCTGTATCTATTTGGAATGTTGCTTCTAATAATATAAATAACACCTTCTTTACAGGGGGAAATATTGGTATTGGAATTAATAATCCAACATATCCTCTTACTGTTAAAGGGACAATCTACTGCGAAGGTTTAACCGGAACTAATTTACCAATAGGTCCTCAAGGATTTCAAGGTAATATAGGAAATCAAGGCTCTCAAGGTAATATAGGACCTCAAGGCTCTCAAGGTAATATAGGACCTCAAGGTAATCAAGGCTTTCAAGGTAATCAAGGCTTTCAAGGTAATCAAGGCTTCCAAGGTAATCAAGGCTTCCAAGGTAATCAAGGCTTCCAAGGTAATCAAGGCTTCCAAGGATCAATGGGACCTACCGGAAGCGGTTTTTCAACAATTTCAAATCCAGGGAATAATAGGATACTTTTAGCAACAGGTTCATCAACAAATTCAGCAGTAGCTTATCCAAATTTAACCTTTGACGGAACTACACTTTCGGTGCCTAATATGTCAGGGGGAACTATATATGCAAATAAGATAAATGTGGATCAAGGTGGTATTTACTTCTCTACCGGGTCAACTACAGGATGTTTTATATCAGGTTTAAATTATAATTCATCAGGGGCAGAACACTATGTATATTATAATTCTAGAACAAACGAATTAACTCAGTCATCGCCTGTTTATTTCTTCTCTTATTCTACAGGGGTCCAATCATTTACAGGAACTAATACTTTTGAGCCTGTTCGTTTTGACACTAATAATATACTGTATCATACATTTCAGCACGTAGGTAAAAGTTCTGTATTTACAGGGACATTTATGTCTCAAGTTGTTCTTAACTTTGCATATTCTTTACAGATACATACAACTACAAATGGAGTTGATACTATAGCCGCAGTTCTTTATTTAGATGATGTTCCTATACCTGGAAGTTATCGTAGTGTCACTGTAAAGGATAATAACACTGAACATAACTTAAATAATGACTTAATAGTTGTTATACCTTCAGGGGGTCATAAAATAGAGTTAAAAGCCGCTACTACTAATACTTCAACACAAATAGGTGGTGTTCCAAATATACCTGCACCAGGACAGAGTTATACCTCAGTTAATTTAAGATGTACGAGAATTATTTAAGCTTACACACAATTAATAATAAAAAGATGCTTAGATTTTTATTATTAGCTTTAGGTTTATTTTCAACCGCAACTTTAGGTGCTGAAAACGGGTGTATTACCTTCTCTGTAGCTCAAGGAACTGGTTGTGATTGGATGTGTAATTATTGCTCTAATGCGCTTGGAACTAACAACTATTATTTTGCTGATAGCGTCTGCACTTATGGACAAGGCGGTTGTGTAGGTAATCCTATAGCTGGAAAACAATATACTTGTTGCGCAGCTTCATCAGAGTATAATGATGAATTATAAATTTTTTATTCCTCTTCTCTACTCATATTTTTATATTTCAGTAAATATAAAAATATTTAAATAAAATGATATACATAATATAAAATGAGAAATATAGTTAATAAAGAAGTAACAAAAGATGATATTTGTTATGATTATATTATAGGCGAACTTATATCTAAGAAAGAATATAATTTACAAGAGGTAAAACAATATAGAAATTTCCTTGATACGACTATAAAAAATAATGTTATAAAAATAGGGGACTTATATATTGCAATGTTAATAAAAGAAGATTGGTCTGAGGATGATATAAATAGACTGTTAATATCTGTTTTCGTTGAACCTTTATGTGGAAACACAAAATATATAAATAATGATTATGCAAAAAATTCTATTATTGAGGCAGAATATGTTTTTATGGCTGGTTTTAGTCATATAAACTTTTGCAAAATTATTTCTTTTGTAACTTGTAATATAAAAACAGTCTTTAATGAAGAATGTCCTTTTATAGATGCAATATGTGCTATGAAACCTTATAATGCAGAACTATTAAAAGATTTTAATAACATAAAAAATGATATTAAATTTAATATTGGAATGATAAGTATATTTAAATGTATTCAATACTTTAAAGAGCTTGGATATAAATATGTTTTATTAGAATGTAATAAAGATCTGATTTTCTATTATCAAAAACTATACTTTAAAGTAGGAACAAATCCTAGCAATGATTATTCTAAATGCTTTAAGCATAATAATAGACATACAATATTAAATATAATAAATGAGAGTGATAGAAGAGCTAAAAATGTAAATATAAAAGACATTGAATATACTATGGCATATTACGGAGGAGAAAAAGAAGCATCATTGAAAGAACAATTAGAATTTATTCTTTTTTATATGTATTTTGATATTGAAAAATATTATCATAAGTTATATAGATGTATAGAAGCCAGATTTTATAATTTATTTGATGCATATGAATTTAAAAGGATTTTTGGTATGCCTTATACAAAGGATAAATCATTCGTTTTTTCAGAAAGATTTATGGAAAAAATTCTTCTTTATGATAATAAGTGAGTTTTAACATTATACTTAATATTAAAACTTATTATTCTTCATCTGCAAATACTAATTCTACTTTCTTATTTATTTTCTTAACAACTTCTTCTATCTTATTTCTTCCCACACGAATTCTCTTATCTTCCACAAAGTTAAGAAGAGCCTCTTCATCAATGTCCTTGTTCGCATACTTCTTCATAGCTGGATAATCTATTCTAAATAATTTTCTAAGTTCTATAAAACTATTTATTTTCTCCTTGTCATACCCTTCAATATTCTCTAATCGTCCATATTTCTTAATAAGCTCCAATGCCTTTACGGGACCCACTTTATATAACTTATTTTTAGCGTTATAATCACACCCAAATAAGAATGCAAGATCAGTCATTTGTTCTTCGTCTATTTCAAGGGCATCTAATATGTCTTGTAAAGTTAGATGTTCTATCATCCCTGAAGTATCAACTGATAAAATAACATCCTTCGCCAAGTGTGCAAAACAATCACTATCACAAGATATAACTGCTGACCCTATTCCTTGTCTTATCATTGCACAACAGTATGTTTCAGCTTCATTTGGTGCTGTTTTAAATGGAATACCTAAGATATTTAACATATCCCTTAAATCTCCATAATCACTATCTCTAATGTATACCATTTGTCGTCTTAAGGAAGACACATAAATTTCAAGTTCAGTCAAGTCTTCTTCGGTTATATTTTCACTTTCATTACTTTGTTCGTTTGCGAACTTCATAAGAGACTTTAATTTGGTGGTTTCATTTTTCTCTTTGAGAGTTTTTAAGCAGTCTTTAATTAAGGTCATAGTTTCTTCTTCAGGAGTTTTGCCTTCTTTCATAAGATTAATACCTTCTTCAAGAGTTTCTGCCTTATTTTTAATCTTATTTCTTTGTTCTTTTCTCATATCAGTTTCATCCTTTTTTGCATCAGGAGCTTTCCCATCAAAGATCGGAATGATATTTATTTTATTCTCCCTGAAAGTAAGGAACAATTGAAGCATTGCAGTAAGCCACCTTCCATCGTGGGTTCCAAAGATGCAAACATATTTATAGATATATGAGGATATATCAAAGAATACAGTTTGATGACTATACAACGAAATATGTTCGGATCTAACTAACCCAGGATGCTTCTTTTTAACATACGATAAAAATCCGTCTAAACCCATAGTGTAAAAATACTCTTTTATAATTATGCTTTATATTTTTAAGTTAATATTAGAAATCAATTAAAGTCTTTTCTGATAGAATTAAAAAATGTCAACATTTGTTACGACAAATGTTTTTGGTATTTTCTCAGGGTAATTTTATACTATAATATTAATAACACATTTTTCAGGGTAATGTTATAGTGTTTTGTATATACTAATTTTTGCAACAATTAGCTATTTTTGCTGAAAATATTTCTCCGCCAACAAAAATATTTTTTCTAGAGTTAAAAGTTATATTGTAGTTATATATAAATGAATGAGTTGCAGGATTTTGCAACTATTTACTGTGAATTTTGCAAGGCTACTTTTAGAGATAAATATACTCTTCATAGGCATTTAAATACAAGTAAAAAATGTCTTAAAAATAGACCTAAAATATACATAAATTGTATATGGTGCAATGAAAAATTTGTATCTAAAAATGACCTTGAAAAACACGATAAAGAATGTAAAGCTGATAAGAATATGATTTATATACAATTATTAGAAGAGCTTAAAAACAAAGATAAACAAATAGAAAATATTATAAGAGAAAAAGATAAACAAATAGAAAATATTATAAAAGACCTTACAAATAAGGTTAATACATCAACTACAACCACAAATAATATAAATACCGTCACTTATAATAATTTCAACTTAAATTGTGCTAAGCCATTATTACTTTCAAAAGAGAGAATAATAAGGGTAATGGATATGACTTGTGAGCCTAATTATATAAAGAGAGGTCAAGAAGGACTTGCAGATTGGTTTTTGAATGAGGTTTGTAGAAATGAAAATAATGATATATCTATAGAATGCACGGATAAAACAAGGAGAAGGTTTAGATATGAAGATGAAAATGAAAAACCTAAAGTAATAGCAGGAACACAATTAACAGAATTATTAAGAAGTTGTATGCCAACCTTTAAAACAATGTTATATTATAGACAAACTATAGATGAATGCGCTGAGGATATAACAAGGTATGATGTTTTACAAACTCATAAATCAATATCAGACTTTGAAAAACCTGGAAATAAATTCATAAATTATTTAGTTGATAAGACCCATAATGATAGTGTAAATTGTTTATTAACAAAAAGAGCTTAAATACAGGTTTAAAAGTGTATTCTTCTTAATATAATAAGGGTTAAAAAATGAATTACAAAGAACAATCAAAAGAAGAATTAATAGAACGCATAAAAGATTTAGAAACTCAACTTTTAATTGAGACTGAAAAGTCTTCGTATTTAAAAGCTGAAAATGAAGGATATAATCGCCTTATGGGATATAAGAATGATATGACCTATGAGGAAAAGCTTAAACATAATCAAGAGAAAGAAAGGGAACAAAAAGAGATAGAAAATGCCCTTGAAGAAAATAGTGTAAAGAGGGAATATTTAGCCGAGATTGAGAATGAAGAAAGAATGGTTGATATTGCCCTTGAAATGAACGAATTACATTTTGAATGTTCTGAACTATTTAAGATCATTAAGAAGGGTCTTGGAGGTCGTTTAAATGAAGATGAATATATTGAGTATAAAAAGCACAAGAGAAACTTCTATTCCATTATTACACATTTTCACTCTAATTTTACTAGCAAACCAGCTGATACATTAATTTCAGACATTTCAGAAGATGAGGTAGAAGAAGACACAAATAAACTTGTTGTATTTGATGTCTTGATTAAAGTATTAAAAACTCAAAAAAGAATTTATAAGTTAGATGAAGAATTAAAAGGATTGTCAGGAAAATAATTATTTACGGGATGATTTACGGCGGCGGTATCCGGTGCCTCGGGTCCGGTACTTTGGACTTTTGATATATTTTCCTTTATTTTTCTTCCCACTTCTCTTAAGTTTACCAATAGCCTTACAATGAGCGATCATACTAAACCCTCTTGGTCTACTGCAATTGTTACCCGCGCTTCGCGCTCCTCGACCACCCTGTGGTCTACTCAATTTACGCTTACTCTTATGACTACGCATTTTTATTATTTCTTAAATAATAAAAATTAAATTTCTACTTTTACTTCTACATTAAGAGCACCATTAGCAATACAAAAATCTTCTATTTCTTTATTTCTATTTCTACGGGCTTCTTCTACCTCACCTGCTTTTCCTCTCATCCATATAGGACACTTTTCATAGACATATTTCACAAGTTCTATGTCATTCCTACTTACAGCTTCAAATAACGGGGTTGCTTCGTTAGGATATAAAGTATGTTTATAGGTATATCCTCCCTCAAAATACGCCTTTGTATATTCCATTCCACCAGACTTAATAATAACGGGTAAAGTGTCATATGTATCTTCTACCTTCTTTTCTAAGGCATATTTAAACATTTCTATATTTTTGTTATAAACACTGTTAATGAAGATTGTAAATGGAATATCTATTTTATCAACTTCATGTAAGGTTTTAACTTTTTCTAAATCATTAGCTACAATTGAGTCTGCCATTAAGAGTTCTTTTTCATATTCTTCATTTATAGGGTTAGGAGTATACGGGGATTTTACGGTATAACCAGTACCTTGAGTTGGCGAGGAGATTGACGCCTTCTTGCTCATCATTATACCACCGTCATCTTGAGTTCCAGCGCTAAGTTCAGGGAGTTTTTTAATACCTATATTTTCAAGGAGATTATTAAGGTCATTATGACATTTTTTACTTTCCTTATAGGAAAAATTAGCATATTGTAAGAAAACAAGAGATATGGTTGAAATTGCACCTGAAACAAAACTAAGTGTTTGATAGCCGTAAACTCCAGCTGCAAAAGATGCAATAGAACCAAATCCGATAAAGATCTTACTTGTAGTCTCAAATCTCATACCTCGTTTTTTCCACATAACTCTATTTTTTGAATAGTCTTCAATTTCTTGTTTATAACCAGGCTTAATTATGTTGTTTACGATATGTTCTTTAAAGTCAATAGTTGCGTAATCAATTGAGGTCATTTTATTATTTATAGAAATAATAAAATAATTTTTATTTTTTAAACTTTAACCTATTATATTAAACTATTTACTGGACCCGAGGCACCAGATTTATTCTAAGTCTTCTTCAACTGTAACATTACCTGCAACAGTCTTAAAGTGTGATTTCAAGTATTGTTGAAGTCTGAAATAAGTTAATGGAACTGCTTTACCATTTTCATCTTTTGGTGGGTTTGCAGGATCATACTTTAATAAGTTCTTTAAAGCAGCATCACAGATGATATTACGTTTATCTTTTTCATCATATAATTTCTTAGTCTTAATATAGTTACAAATAAACTTGGTAACTTGAGTTCTAGAGTATGCCTTGTTTGCATCCCAAGAAGTAAACTTAGCTAATTCAGCTGAAATGTTAACTGGTTTTAAGAAACCAGATGATGAGGAAGTTTTACGTTCACCATTTCTCTTAAATTTAGTAACTCTTAAGACATCATTGTGGAGTTGTTTAATATCCTTGTTGAGAGTCTTTAAGAATTTAGAACCTTTTGCCTTTGGTTTAGATTCGCGTAATCTATCAACTTCTGAATTAATCTTTGATAATAAAGCTTCAAAATCAGTGTGTAAAGTTTCTTTAGTAACAGTTCTTCTTTCTTTCTTTTCACCTTGTTCAGTAGCTTCAACTGCAGCTGGTGCAGCTTCAACAACTGGTGCAACTTCTTCTTTCTTAGATTTCTTTGAGACTTTTTGTGGAGCAGCAGGTGCAGCAACTTCAGCAACTGGGGTAACTTGAGCAGGAGTTTCAGATTTCTTGGATTGAGATTTAGGAGCCATCTTGTGTTTTTATTAATACAAAACCCTTTCTTTAAGCCTCTTTATAAATCTTTTAAAAAACACTTTTCGT
>JACCDZ010465653.1_pt1 | contig 28379 bp, 25 predicted proteins | sample 7449551 | NCBI WGS metagenome assembly JACCDZ01 (sample SAMN15323452, study PRJNA562643) | freshwater metagenome | isolation source: river surface water | place: USA:Blue River Watershed | collected 2017-08-18 | reverse complement strand
TCCGCGCAAAAGCAGCAAGTTGTAGAGTGCGAGCCCGAAGATGATGCCCACGCCGATACCGAAGAAACCATTTTCACGACTCTCGGCAATAGCGGCCTCCGTGGGCGTGCTGAGATAAATGCCGGTAGTCAGGCCGAGATCGCTTTCGATGCGCAGGTAATAGACGCTGGTCTGCTCAGGCAGCAGCTTTAACTGGAACCAGTAGCCGGCAGCAGGGACATCCGCCTGCACATGGCGGGTATGGCTGCCGGCTGAGCGGGAGCTGTACTGGCCATCGGCCTGCGGTTCGTAAAGCTGTATGGTGCCCAGGCTGGCGCTGCGCAGATCGAGTATGAGTTCGCGAGTCTTCATGTCCGGGTTGTGTACGGACAGACGTAGCCAATAAGCGGAACGTGTGAAACCCAGCTGCAGTATGGAATGCCTGGAGGCGGTGAAGCGGCTGTCAAAGGCTGGGCTGCGAACGTCGTCCAGGCTGAGGTTGTGATCGTTGTCTTCCAGATATTCGACGTATTCGCCAAGTGCGGCGCGCTGGAAAGTATCGGAGAGCATGAGTACCGGGCCGGCCAAGGCGGCCGGCGCCATCAGGCAGAGCAGCAGCGCTGCCATTAGCGGCATGGTTGCCTGCCACCCACGACCATGCTTATGCCTCATTCTTCCCTACCTGCAATCCTTGCGGCTGAGCAAAAATCCCGCCGCCATTAAAGCGGAGCCGTCAGGCAAAGACCAGTGGGTCCTACCAGCAAAAGCATGCACTGCGTCATGTTGTCGGTCTTCCGGTCGCCCATGGCTGTGGCCTCGTGCCATGCATTAAGCTATGGCCGGTCTTGCGACCAGCATGATGCTGCGACGAATGACGACTATTGCCGGAAAGCAGGGAGTGTCACATGTGGAGGAAAGTCCGCGAGAGTTTGCGCAGCATGCCGGTGTGGGTGGGCTTGGGCATTGTGCTGGTGGTGCTGGTGCTGCATGTGCTCAGCCTGGGCGAAGACAGCCGCCTCAGTCAGCGCTTGGCCAAGCCGCTGACCCGCTTTGATACGCTGATTTACGACTGGCGCTTTCAGCTGCTGACACCGCAACGTCCCGAGGGCGCCGTTCCCATTGTCGTTGTTGATATCGACGAGGCGACTATCAAGCGCGAAGGCTGGCCTTGGTCGCGCGACAAATTCGCGGTACTGGTGCAGCAACTGGAAGCCGAGGGCGTACCCCTGATCGGTTTCGATGTGGTGTTTTCCGAGCCGGGCAAGAATCCGGTCGAGGATGTGCTGCGTAGTGAGGGGCTGTCCGAGGCCGTGCGTGCCGAACTTGCAGCCAGTCGCGAGCAATTCGATACCGATGCCAAGTTTGCCTCGGTGATTTCTTCCAGTACGGTGCTGGGCTATCTCTTTCATGCCGATGGTGTGCAGGTGGGGCAGTTGCCGCCGCCTTTCCTGATGCTGGAAAAGGAGGAAGCACCGACATGGCGTGTCGGCTTCCTGCCCGACTACACCAGCAGCCTGCCCTCTCTCATGGACAAAACACTATCGGCCGGCTTTTTCAGTACGCTGCCTGACCGGGATGGCGTTATCCGTCGTTCGCCCCTGGTATTGCGTAATGAGACGGGGCTGTATACGTCATTGTCGCTGGAGTTGGCCCGGCTCTATCTCAAGGCGCCTTATATCAAGCTGCAGACGCACCGCTGTCGCGGCAGCCAGACTTGCATGTCCAGCATACAGGTGGGCGATAACCTGGTGCGTACGGATGAGCGTGGCAGCGTGCTGGTGCCCTATAAGGGGCGCCGCGAAAGTTTTACCTATGTCTCGGCCACCAAGGTGCTGCATGGTGAGGTGCCGAAGGGCATTCTCGATGGCGCCATCGTGATTGTCGGTACTTCGGCGCTCGGCCTTGCGGATCTGCGGACCACGCCCTTGGAGACACAGTATCCCGGCGTTGAAGTGCATGTGAATTTGCTGGATGCCATCCTGCAAAGCAGCGGGGGCAAGGATTATTTTTATGTGCGGCCGGACTGGGAGCCGGGCGCTACCTTCATCATCGTGCTTTTGTCCGGCGTGTTGCTGGCTTTCATCCTGCCCCGTCTCGAGCCTGGCTATATGTTGCTGGTGACCAGTGCCTGGTTTGTGGTGTTGCTGCTGGGCAATTTTGCCTTGTGGAAAGCAGCAAGGCTGGATTTGCCCATGGCAGCCATCCTCATCGCCGCTTTCCTGATCTCCTCATTCAATATTGCTTATGGCTTCTTGCGCGCCAATAACCAGAAACGTGAAATCAAGGCTATGTTCGGGCAGTACGTGCCGCCGGCGCATGTGGAAGAAATGCTGGCCAATCCCGACAGCGTGACACTGGATGGTGAAAGCCGCGAGATGACCGTGCTGTTCTCCGATATCCGCAGCTTCACCACGATTTCAGAGGGGCTTTCTGCACAGGATCTCAAGCAGTTGCTCAATCGCTATTTCACGCCCATTACCGAAATCATCTTTGCCAACAACGGCACTATCGACAAATACGTGGGCGATATGGTGATGGCGTTCTGGAATGCGCCGTTGTCTGATCCGCGCCATCCCCATAATGCCATCTTGGCTGCGCTGGCCATGCAGAAGAAGGTCGATGAGCTTGCCGGACAGTTTGTGGCGGATGGTTTGCCTGAAATACATATCGGCATAGGCATCAATAGCGGCTTCATGAATGTGGGTGACATGGGCTCCGAATTCCGCCGTGCCTATACCGTGCTGGGTGATGCCGTAAATCTGGGCGCGCGCCTGGAAAGCATTACCAAGTTTTATGGTGCGAAAATTCTGGTGGGCGAAGTCACGTATGCCCAGGCGCCGGAATTCCTTTATCGCCGTGTCGACCGCATCATCGTCAAGGGCAAGACCGAGCCCATCACCGTGTATGAACCGGTCTGTCTGTTGAGTGAGGCCAGTGCTTCACGTCGCGAACGCGTGGAGCGTTACAACGAAGCTATCGGCTATTACTTTGCCCAGCAGTGGGATGCGGCTGAATCCATTTTGCGTGATCTGGCCGCGCAGGATCCGGAGCGTCTGCTTTACCGGGTTTATCTGGGGCGCATAGACGAGTTGCGCAAGCATCCTGAGCTCACCATGAGCTGGTCGGGTGTGTACGAACACAAGAGCAAGTAGCGGTCGGGATGATCCTGCTCTTATCCCCTCCCTTGCTTTGATTCATGGCATCAGGGCAAGGGGCGAGACTCCTGCACTATCACGCTCGACATCATCGCCGGTATTGGTGGATCGCGGGTGCGGTATGCGCTGATTGCGCAATCGTAACTAGCCCTTGCTCGTGATCCAGTTGCGTTATCAGGGGATTGAAAACTTTTTCAGGTGGAAGCCCGATTTTTTCTGCCGCTTCCAGTCCATCAGATGGTGCGCCGGCCGCATGAGGGTATCCATGCAAGGTGAAAGCAATGCCTGATTCTTAGCGGCGTTGATGCAGGCGGCATACAGATATTTATTTTTCTGTGGGATGGGCTTTAGCCACGATGGCTTGTGATGAGGCTGCCGGCGCTTTGCCTTTTGTAGGAGGGGCTTTAGCCGCGAATTTTTGTGGCATTCAGGAGGGTTCGCGGTTAAAGCCCCTGCTGCGGGATGGTGAAGCGTATCAGCGGCGCAGGGCGCGCGGGGTTTGTCCGGTCCAGCGTTTGAAGGCACGATTAAAAGCACTCTGCTCGGAATAGCCCAGCAGCAGCGCGATTTCGGAAAGCGTGAGATTGCCCTGTAGCAGATAGCCTCGCGCCAGTTCGGCGCGGGTGCGGTCCAGTAGCTGCTGGAAATTCAGCTCTTTTTCTGCCAAGCGTCGTTGCAGGGTGCGTGCCGACATGGCCATGCGTTCGGAAACGTGCTCCAGCGTGGGCGTGCCTTCATGCAGGCAGCGTAGCAGTCCTTCTTTCAATGCTTTTTCAAAACCGTCATTGCTGGGCAGGGCGCGCAGCAGGGACTCGGCCTGATTTTCCAGCAGAGCGCGCAGGCCCGGATCGCTGTGCGCAATCGGCTCCATCAGGAAAGTGACGGGGAAGGTGACAAAGCTCAGGCTGCCGCCAAAAGTCACGGGGCAGTCGAAAAAGTCTTCATAGGGCTGCAGCTTTTCCGGCGCGGCATTCACGAAATTCACGGCCGTAGGCGCCAGGTCTTTGTTGACCAGTTTGCGCACAATCACGGTAAAGGCGGCAATTGCGGTTTCATCGGCAAGCTGGCCGGGCATGCCATGCTCTATGCCCCAACTGATGTTCACCTTGTCACCATGTATGGAGACCGCCGCGGGATTGCCGTCGTAAACAAGACGGTCATAGCGCTCGAAGCGCAGCATGGCCTCACCCAGGGTGTCACAGGAGAGAGCGATATAGCCCAGTACACCGGCATGGCGCGGAGCAATATGACTACCTATGGCCAGACCTAGCGCGGGTTGGGGATTTTCGGCGGCAATGCACTCCAGCAGACCTATCCAGTCGGCCAGGGGGATGCGGCTGTCCGCTGCCCAGCCATCCAGCCGGATGCGGCACTGTGCTGCGGACAGCTTTTCTGCATCAAGGTAATCGCGGAGCATGCCGGTAAGGGCGCCGCTGACAAACATGCCGCCAAACATGGGTTTTCCTGTCTTAGGAGGCTGGCGTGAATTGTCAAAAACAAGGCAGGGGGCGGTCAAGCCCGTGCTGGTGTCTGGCGCCAGAATGCACGCATCCCCGACCATAGGCGGGGCCTGACAAGAAGAAGACTGCAGGAGATCACCATGCTCGGCTTTCCCATCGCTCTTGTTGTAGCCAATGGTTTCGAGTGGTACGCCCACAAATACCTGCTGCATGGCGTACCGAAAAAAGGCCAGCCGCGCTACAGCCCGGTTCCCACCAATATGAAAAGCCACTGGGCCCACCACAAGCTGGTGCGTACCCAAGGCTATTATGATGGCGGCTACGTCGAAGGCTGGAGCAACTGGCGTACGCGCAATGAAATCACTTCACTGCTGAAGATTACCGGTGTCATCACCTTGGCTTTTCCGGTGGCGCCTTTCTTCGTGCTGGGCAGCTACTACGCCGCGGGACGTTACTTTTATGTGCACCGCCGCTCACATCTTGATCCTGAGTGGGGCAAGAAAACCATTCCCTGGCATTACGATCACCACATGAACTCCAACCAGGATGCCAACTGGTGTGTCACCCGCCCCTGGTTTGACTACATCATGGGCACTCGCGTTATTTCTTCTGATGATCTGGCCGAGAGCAATCCACTGGGCCTCAAGCTGCCGAAGTTTGTGGAAAAACGGGTCAATGCAGCCGCGCGCCGTTTTCTGCCCAAGGCCTTTGAGCGCCTTGATGCCAATCGTCTTGAGGAAGCGGGAAATCGTCGCCGGGGTGTTGAGGTGGCCATGCCCGAGGTCACTGTGGCGGCCTGAGCGGCATTTTCCTACAGTGGCAGCCGTTACTGGCGGCTGCCACTTTCCTGTACAGGCGCTAGTTTGCGGTTTCTGGTCCGGCACGGATGCCGGACTGCCTCAGGCAGGGATGATCATGCGCCGTCACGTCTTTGTGTTTTTCCTTGGAATTTCCTCCCCGTTCTTCATCGGTGCTCCGCTTATTGCTTTTTCTCCAGAGGCCGATGCAGCGCAGCCACCAGCCTTGATGCTGGCCAATGCCTATCATCCCGGTATTGATCTGGCGGATTACTGGGTGAGTGAAAAGATGGATGGCGTGCGTGCTTATTGGGACGGGCAGCAGCTATGGACGCGGGCCGGTAATCTGCTGCCTGCTCCGCCATGGTTTACGGCGGGGTGGCCGGAGACTCCCATGGATGGCGAGCTTTGGGCGGGCCGCGGCCGTTTTGATTTTGCTTCAGCCACGGTGCGTGCGCTGCAGCCTGATGAGACAAAGTGGCAGCAGATGCGTTTCATGGTGTTCGACCTTCCGGCCACACCGGGCATCTTCACTGACAGGCTGCGGGTTTTACAGGGCATGCTGTCTGCCGGGAAGTGGCCACAGTTGCAGGCGGTGCCGCAGCAGCGCATTGCGACGCATGCTGAGCTGATGCGCCAACTCGACGCCATGGTAAAAGCCGGCGGCGAAGGTCTCATGCTGCATCGCGGCAGCTCGCTATACCGTGCCGAGCGCAATGATGACCTGCTCAAGCTGAAGCCATGGGAGGATGCCGAGGCCGTCGTGATTGCCGTGCTGCCGGGCAAAGGCAAATACGAGGGCGTCATGGGGGCGTTGTTGGTGGAGATGCCTTCGGGCTTGCGTTTTCGTATCGGCACGGGCTTCAGTGATGAGCAGCGCCATCATCCACCTGTAGCGGGTGCGTGGGTGACTTATCGCTATCGCGGTCTGCATGCCGGTGGTACGCCTCGTTTTGCCAGCTTCCTGCGCTTGCGTTCCCCTGCCGACTAAGCTCCGTTTCTGCTGCTCGAAAGCTGATATAAATTACCGCTCACATCTGGCAAGCCCCGGGTCTTGCGTGTACTTTCTCTGCTGCTTTTCTGGCCGGTTCCTGATGCCGGCCGCCACTACAAAGAGACAGGAAATCCATCATGAAACGCCAGTTCACGGCTGCCGGCATCATCCTGCTGGCCGGCTTCGGTCTTGCTGCCTGCAACAAGCCAAAACTCGACAACGACGACGCCAAGGCGGCCTATGCCATCGGCTACATGACCGGCAAGCAGAGCGAGACACAGGTGCCCAAGCTGGACACCAAGGCCTTCGTGGCAGGCTTCAACGATGCTTACTCCAAGAAGCCGGGCGCCATCACGGAAGAGGAAATGAAAAAGGCCCTGATGGCCTTCGAGCAGAAGGTGCGTGCCGATGCCATGGCGGCTCACCAGAAGGCAGCCGAGGCTGATGGTGCCAAGGCGCAGGCTTATCTGGCCGAGAATGCCAAGAAGCCCGGTGTGACGACTACCGCCTCCGGTCTGCAGTATGAAGTCATCACCGAAGGCTCGGGCGCCAGCCCCAAGGCGGATGACATGGTGAAGGTGCATTACGAGGGCAAGCTGCTGGATGGCAAGGTTTTTGACAGCTCGGTGCAGCGTGGTGAGCCGGCTTCCTTCCGTCTCAATCAGGTGATTCCGGGCTGGACTGAAGGCGTGCAGCTCATGAAGACAGGTTCGAAATACAAGTTCACCATTCCGCCTCAGCTGGCTTATGGTCCGGAAGGTGCCGGCCCGATTCCGCCCAACTCCGTTCTGGTGTTTGAAGTGGAGCTGCTGGAAGTCGAAAAATGATTTCTCGCCGAGCGTGAGCTCCAATAAGAAAGCCGGTTTACGCCGGCTTTTTTATTGGGGGAATTTTCACGACTCAGAGCCAACCGGCTTTCCAGCGCTCTTCGTCTTTCAGCTCCAGCCAGTCGATATTCATCAGGCGCTTGCTGTAGACCGCCTCGATAACGCACTCCTCTACGCTCAGCCCGGCATCATCAAACACGACCTTTACGATCAGGAAATGTTTCTCCTTGTTGATGGGCTTGCTTGCCGTCCATTTGCTGTCAAGGAGTTTTCGGGGCGCTATCTTGTTCATGGTCTGGAGCTCGTCTGAAGGTTTGCTCTTTTTTCCTGCCATGAAAAAGCCGGCACAAGCCGGCTTTTTCATTGAACCGCTTTTTAGCTTGCAGGCTTTACAGCGAAACGTTGGAGCTCGCTTCTGCCACGGTGAGTGCCGTCATATTGATGATGCGGCGCACGGTCGCTGAGGCGGTCAGGATATGCACCGGCTTGCTTGCGCCCAGCAGGATAGGGCCTACCGTCACGCCGCTGCCGGAGGTCACCTTGAGCAGATTGAAGGCGATATTGGCGGCATCCAGCGTCGGCATGATGAGCAGATTGGCCGAACCTTTGAGGCGTGAATTCGGGAATACCTGATTGCGTATGGACTCCTCCAGCGCGGCATCACCGTGCATTTCACCTTCCACTTCCAGATGCGGCGCCATTTCCTGCAGCAAGCGCCATGTCTTGCGCATCTTGGCGGCACTTTCCGTGTCTTCCGAGCCGAAGCTGGAGTGCGACAGCAAAGCGACCTTGGGGGTGAGGCCGAAGTTCTTCACGGCGTCTGCGGCCTGCAAGGTCATTTCCGCCAGTTGCTCGGCACTGGGGTTGGGATTCACATAGGTGTCGCAGATGAAAAGGGTGCGGTTTTCCAGCATGAGCAGGTTCATTGCAGCGAACTGGCTGACACCGGCCTTCTTGGGAATGATGCGGTTGATATAACGCAGGTGCAGGCCGTAATTCGCGAAAGTGCCGCAGATGAGGCCGTCGGCTTCACCAAAATGTACCAGCAGCGAGGCAATCAGCGTGGCACGGCGACGGACTTCCTTCTGCGCGAGCTCGGGCGAAATACCCTGGCGCTCCATCAGCTTGTGGTAGTAAGACCAGTATTCCTTGAAACGGGGATCATCGTCCTGATTGACGATGGTGACGTCCACGCCATTGCGTATGCGCAGGCCCAGCTTGGCGATACGCTTTTCAATCACGGCCGGACGACCGATAAGAATCGGCTTCGCCAGACCTTCGTCCACCACCACCTGCACGGCGCGCAGGACACGCTCATCTTCGGCTTCGGCATAGGCGATGCGCTTGGGCGCGGCCTTGGCCTTGGCAAACAGCGGCTTCATGATGAAGGCGCTGTTGTAGACGAACTCGGAAAGCTTCTGGCGATAGGCATCGAAATCGGTAATCGGGCGCGTGGCTACGCCGGTTGCCATGGCGGCACGGGCCACGGCAGGCGCAATTTCCAGAATCAGGCGCGGGTCCAGCGGCTTGGGAATAAGGTATTCCGGGCCGAAAGAGGACGAAGCATCACTGCCATAGCCCAGTGTCGCCTCTGATTGTTCGGCGTGAGCGAGGTTGGCAATGGCGTGTACGCAGGCAATTTTCATGGCCTCGTTCACGGTGGTGGCACCCACATCCAGCGCGCCGCGGAAGATGTAGGGGAAGCAGAGTGCGTTGTTCACCTGGTTAGGATAATCCGAACGTCCGGTGGCGATGATGGCATCGGGACGTGCTTCCTTGGCCAGCTCAGGCATGATTTCCGGTGTCGGATTAGACAGCGCGAAAATGATGGGGCTGGGCTTCATGCCCTTGAGCATTTCCGGCTTGAGCACGCCGGCCGTGGAGAGGCCGAGGAACATGTCGGCTCCGTCCATGAGGTCGGCGAGCACACGAGCCGATGTGTTCTGCGCGTATTTCGCCTTGCTTTCATCCATGCCGGTACGGCCTTCGTAGCACACCCCTTTGGAGTCGGCGACGAAGATGTTTTCTTTCCGGGCACCCAGCGAGACAAGTACGTCGAGGCAGGCGATGGCGGCTGCGCCAGCACCCGAGCAGACGATCTTGATGTCGGCAATATCCTTTTTGACGATCTTCAGCGCGTTGAGGAGAGCGGAGCCCACGATGATGGATGTACCGTGCTGGTCATCGTGGAAAACCGGAATTTTCATCCGCTCGCGGAGTTTCTTTTCCACGTAGAAACATTCCGGAGCCTTGATATCTTCCAGATTGATGCCGCCAAAGGTGGGCTCCAGCGCAGCGATGATTTCCACCAGCTTTTCCGGATCTTTTTCGTCGATTTCTATATCGAACACATCCACGCCGGCAAATTTCTTGAACAGTACGCCCTTGCCTTCCATTACCGGTTTGGAGGCCAAGGGACCGATGTCGCCAAGGCCGAGCACGGCAGTGCCGTTGGAAATTACGGCGACGAGATTGCCGCGAGCGGTGTAACGCGCTGCAGTAGACGGATCACGTTCGATTTCTTCACAAGGGGCAGCGACACCGGGTGAGTAAGCCAGCGCAAGATCGCGCTGGTTGACCATGGCCTTGGTGGGCGTGACGCTGATTTTCCCCGGTGCCGGGAATTCGTGATAATCGAGTGCGGCTTTGCGCAGTGCCTCATCCATCGTCGTTCTCGCTAGCAATGCCTTAGGTCCCCGAAACGCGCCAGATGATGGCTGCGGGAGGCGAAGGGCGTCTTAAGAATCCGCGAAGCATAGCATTTTCAGGTACTTGGAAATGCCGTTTTGTGTGGTTGGCTGGTCAGTGCTGACGGGTTTCCGACCAGTATGCCAATCCCCGCTGTACGGATTGCGCGCTTACACAATGACGATGGGGCACTGCGGCTGGCTGGCATGTGCTGCTGTCTGGAATGCATTGCCATGATGGCCACTGGGAAATGATGCAGGGCGCATGGCGCCTGTCATGCAGGCAAAGGTGGACGAGTCCTTGCTTGGCGGCTGTCTGGAGAGCTTCGCCATGGATGCCATACGGAATATCCAGGCGCGTGCCAATGAATACAAGCTCCAGTTCCTGCGGCAGACGGCTCAGCCTCTGCCAGAAAATGTCTCAGCGCTTCTGGCATGAAAAAGGGACGCTTTGACGTCCCTATTTTTCATTTCGATGGTGGCCTTCAGTTTGCCCGCTCTCGTGCAACAGCACGATAACCGATGTCGTTGCGGTGATATTCGCCTTCCCAGTTTACGGCCTGTACCAATGCATAGGCATTCTGCTGTGCCTCCGACACGGTCTGGCCGAGAGCGGTGGCGCAGAGCACGCGTCCGCCTGAAGTGACGACCTTGCCATCGCTCAGCGTGGTGCCGGCATGAAAAACCTTGCCATCGAGTTTGGCGGCGGCGTCCAGTCCTGCGATTGCGTCGCCTTTGCGGATATCGCCGGGATAACCGCCGGCGGCCATGACAACGCCCAGTGCGGCGCGCGCATCCCAGTCAGCAGTGGTGACATCCAGTTGCTTTTCAAGGCCGCGCTCTATCAGTTCCACCAGTGAAGATTGCAGGCGGATCATGATGGGCTGCGTTTCCGGGTCGCCAAAGCGGCAGTTGAATTCGATGACCTTGGGCGCGCCGTCAGCCGTGATCATGAGACCGGCGTAGAGAAAGCCGGTGTAAGGGTGGCCTTCCTTGATCATGCCCTGCACGGTGGGGTTGATCACTTCGCGCATCACCCGCGCATGCACCTCCGCCGTCACCACCGGAGCGGGCGAGTAGGCGCCCATGCCACCGGTATTGGGGCCGGTGTCGGCATCGCCGATGCGTTTGTGATCCTGGCTGGTGGCCATGGGCAGCGCCGTTGTGCCATCGACCATGACAATAAAGCTGGCTTCTTCGCCTTCGAGAAACTCTTCGATGACCACGCGCGAACCCGCAGCACCGAAGGCATTGCCGGACAGCATGTCAGTCACGGCATCTTCGGCTTCTTGTTGCGTCATCGCGACAATCACGCCTTTGCCGGCCGCAAGACCATCCGCCTTGATGACGATGGGCGCGCCTTTTTCACGCAGATAAGCGAGCGCTTTATCGGTCTCGGTGAAGACTTGATATTCCGCCGTGGGAATCTGGTGGCGGGCGAGGAAATCCTTGGCAAAGGCCTTGGAGCCTTCGAGCTGGGCTGCATATTGCGTCGGTCCCCAGACTTTCAGGCCGGTGGCCTGAAAGGCATTGACCACGCCATTCACCAGTGGTGCTTCCGGACCGACGATGGTGAGTGCGATAGCGTTGTCTTTGGCGAACTGCACCAGCTGTTCATTGTTCAGGATGTCCAGCGGCGCGTTTGCGCATTTGGCTTCCGTAGCACTTCCGGCATTGCCCGGCGCCACGAAGATTTTTTCCACGCGGCTGTCCTGCGCGCACTTCCACGCCAGCGCATGCTCGCGCCCACCAGAACCCAGAATCAGGATTTTCACTTCATTTATCCCCTTTTTGCCTGCGCCACCTTTGGGGTGATCAGCAATGGCAAGGATGAAATCCAACAACAGTATTGAGGTCGCGATGCGTCAGTGCAGAGCAAGGCGCGGGTCGGTCGAGGAGCGCAGCATACAAATCGTATGTGAGCACTGCAGACCGATCCGCAACGCCGCTATGTGCGACGCAGTGCGGCCGATTAGTGCCTGAAGTGGCGCATGCCGGTGAACACCATCGCTATGCCATGTTCATCCGCCGCCGCAATCACTTCCGCATCACGCATGGAGCCACCGGGCTGGATGACCGCCTTGATGCCGGCTTTTCCTGCATTATCGATGCCATCACGGAACGGGAAGAAAGCATCGGAGGCCATCACGGCACCGGCAACTTGCAGGCCGGCGTGTTCAGCTTTGATGGCAGCGATACGTGCAGAATTCACGCGGCTCATCTGGCCGGCGCCCACGCCTATGGTCTGGCGATTTTTGGCGTAAACAATGGCGTTCGACTTCACATACTTGGCGACTTTCCACGCAAAAATCAGGTCATGGATTTCAGCTTCAGTCGGTGCGCGTTTGGTGACGATCTTGAGATCGGCATCCTTGATCATGCCGAGGTCCTGATCCTGCACCAGCAGCCCGCCTGTCACGCGCTTGAAGTCCCATTGTGCAGCACGAGCGTCGATGGCCGGCAATGCGCCGCACTCCAGTACGCGCACATTCTGCTTTGCCTTGGTGACTTCCAGTGCAGCGGCAGAAATTTTCGGCGCGATGATGACTTCCACAAACTGTCGGTCGACGATGGCTTTGGCGGTTTCTGCATCCAGCTCGCGGTTGAAGGCGATAATGCCGCCGAAAGCGGATTCGGTATCGGTGGCATAGGCCAGGTCATAAGCCTTGCGTATCCCGCCTTCGCTTTCCGGCACTACGGATACGCCACAGGGATTGGCATGCTTGACGATGACGCAGGCAGGTTTGGCGAAAGATTTTACGCACTCCAGCGCCGCGTCGGTATCGGCGATGTTGTTGTAAGAAAGCTCTTTTCCCTGCAACTGTTTCGATGTGGCAACAGAGGCTTCCTTGGGTGCGGTTTCGGTGTAGAAGGCGGCGCGCTGGTGCGGGTTTTCGCCGTAGCGCAACTCCTGTGCCTTGAAGAGCTGGGTGTTGAAAGTGCGGGGGAAGGTGTCGCGAGCTTCCAGATCACCTTTCTTTTCACCAACCAGTCCGCCGAGATAGTTGGCGATCATGCCATCATAGCCAGCGGTGTGCTCGAAGGCTTTGACCGCCAGATCGAAACGGGTTTCGTAAGAAAGGCCGCCGGTCGTTTTCACTTCATCCAGCACGCGACCATAGTCAGCGGCGCTGACCACGATGCCGACGTGAGCGTGATTCTTGGCGGCGGAGCGCACCATGGTCGGGCCGCCAATATCGATATTTTCGATGGCGTCGGGCAGGGTGCAGCCGGGCTTGGCTACGGTGGCGGCGAAGGGGTAGAGGTTGACTACCACGAGGTCTATGCCGCTGATGCCGTGCTCGGCCATTACGGCGTCGTCCTGGCCGCGACGGGCGAGGATCCCGCCGTGAATTTTCGGATGCAGGGTTTTCACGCGGCCATCCATCATTTCCGGGAAGCCGGTATGGTCGGAGACTTCCGTGACGGCAATGCCGCTATCTTTCAGCAGCTTGAAGGTGCCGCCCGTGGACAGCAACTTGACGCCGGATGCGGCGAGTGCGCCTGCGAATTCGACAATACCGGTCTTGTCGGAAACGGAAATCAGGGCCTGTTTGATGGTCTGGCTCATGGTGCTACCTGTCGGTTATCTGCAATTTCTTTATCGAAGCTCTCGGGACAAAGCCGAAAAATGCTCCTGCATTTTCGGCATGCCCGCCCTCCATGGCGGTCAGCTGTCCCGATTCCGCCAAGCGATCGCGAAGCGAGGGCTTGGGCGCTAGCCAAGTACGGATACCCCCAGAGCACTTCCTGCGGGGCGCAGCGCCGGGCTTGGCGATCTCAAGTCAGTTCACGATGAGTTGACTTGAGGTGAAATGAAAAAAGGGCGTATTCGCCCTTTTTGATTTTGAGTACAACCTGCTTACATCAGACCGTTGTCCTTGAGCTTTTTGCGCAGCGTACCGCGGTTCAAGCCCAGGATTTCGGAGGCACGGGTCTGGTTGCCACGGGTATATTCCAGCACGACCTCGAGCAAGGGAGCCTCGATTTCGGCCAGCACCATATTGTAGACATCGGTGACCTGTTCGCCGCCGAGATTGGCAAAATAATTGCGCATGGCGACTTCAACATGGTCACGCAGGGTTTTTTGCTGCGCACCGGCAGCAGGGAAAGGCTGTTTCAGATTGGACATATCGACGCTTTGATTGTTGCCGTTGAGAAGTAACGGATCCATGTTGAGATTGTTCATGCCGCTCTTACCTCTCCTTCGATAAGCGATCCGAAAGACTCTTGCAAAGAGTCGCGGACAAAGGCCAGTTGCAGGGCCGGCGTTTCCAGTTTGTTGAAATGGCGCGACAAGGCCGCTGATTCCGGCTGTGTGGTGTGCGGAAAATATTCCGTGTACCAGCCGAAATGCTTGCGGGCGAAGCGCAAACCCTGGAATTCACCGTAAAACGAATAAAGAGCTTCCAGATGTCCCTGAATGACTGTTGCTACCTCTGCACAAGTGGGCGGAGGCAGGTGTTCCCGGGTACGGAGGAAGTGAATTATGTCGCGAAAAATCCACGGACGCCCATGGGCGCCGCGGCCGATCATAATACCATCGCAGCCGGTGTGAACAAGCACCTTTTCGGCCATTTCCGGTGAGGTGATATCACCGTTTGCCAGTACCGGAATTGACACAGCCTGCTTGACAGCGGCAATGGTGTCGTATTCGGCCTCGCCCATGTATTTGTCACTGCGCGTGCGTCCGTGCATGACCAGCATCTGTATGCCGCAGTCTTCGGCGATGCGGGCGATGCGGACGCCATTGCGGTTTTCCGGATTCCAGCCAGTGCGTGTTTTCAGTGTCACGGGGACATCAACGGCAGCCACAACCGTGCTCAGGATTTCGGCCACCAGCGTTTCATCCTGCAGCAGGGCCGAGCCCGCGAGACGGTTGCAGACTTTCTTGGCCGGGCAACCCATATTGATATCGACAATCTGTGCACCCAGCCCGACGCAGGCGCGTGCCGCAGCCGCCATCATTTGTGCGTCATAGCCAACGATCTGCACGGTGCGCGGTTCAGGCTCGCCCCACGCTCCCTGTGAGTAGCCATGCAGCCGTGTGGCGGATTTGCGCGAGCCCCACAGACGCACATCCGAGGCGACCATTTCCGAGACTACATGGCCCGCTCCCCACTCCCGGCAGAGTTGCCGGAAGGGACGATCCGTCACGCCCGCCATCGGGGCAAGAGCGACTGGGGTGTCTATCAGGTAGGGGCCGATCTGGAAGGGCGTGAGCATGGCTCATCCGGCTGCTGGAGCAAGGGCGCGGATGATACCGGCACTGGCCGGCGGGGGCAAAAAGCAGAGCGGGCCGCTTGCCAGGCGCGCGACTGTGCTGGCGTCAGGGCTCAGTACACGGGATCGAGGCTGTAGTTCACGGCACTGGCGCCCGGATCGACGATGTCCAGTGAGATGCGTATGGGCGTTTCAGGTGGCATGCGGCGCAGCAGGCGGGCTTCGCCGCGCAGATAGTCCATGGGCTTGAGCAGGCGGCTGGCCACGACCTCATTGGCGTTGTTGGTGAAGCGCAGCAACAGGACCGGCATGGGTTGCGGAAAGCGGGCATTGTTCTTGACGATGGCATCCACCACGAGAGCACTCTCGGCTGTGGCGTGTTTGCGCACAATCAACTCTTCCACGCGCAGCTTGCTGGGGTCAGGGATATCGGGCAGGCGGCAACCCAGCTGGGTGCAGGCTTGTTCAAGCCAGGGCCGGGTCGCAGGCTTTATGGCCAGGGAGTCAAAGTTGAAGTAGATGTACTGCGCCATGAACATGGCAATCGCGACCAGACAGAGGAAGCTCCAGCTCAGCAGGTGACCCCAATTGATGGGTTCCCGGCGTGGTTTGAGTATTACGGGGGCATCCACATGGGCCAGTGGCCGGTCCAGCGAAAAGGGATTCGCGCTCAACGGGGTGGGGGAGTTAGTGCTGAGATCGTCGTTGTCGAGAAAGCTCAGCACATCGGCATCGTCGCTCAGGAAATCGTCTGCCGGAGCGGGAGCCGGTATGGGGGCTGCGGCTTGTTTGGGCTGCGCTTTGCGCGTCAAGGGCTCCTCGGCGACGGGTGCTCCCAGGCCCATGGCGGCGGCCAGTTTCGGGTTCTTGGGCAGGGCCTTGGTTTTCCCGTCCAGGATTTCCATGCCGTATTTCTTGCTGTCCTGCTTTTTCTCTTCGTGCTCCAGCTCGGTCAGTATGCTTTTGGCCCAGGATTCGTCAGCGTTTTCATTCAGGACGTGCGGGTTTTCACCGGATGACGGGAGTCCTCCGCCGGCCTCATCCAGAAAGTCACTGAGCTCATCATCAAAGCGCAGCGATTTGCCCTGATTCGAGGGGCTGGGTGCCGCTTTCTGGTCGGCAACCATGAAGGCACTGATATCGTCATCACTGAAGCCGAAGTCATCGCTACTGCCAAGCCCGTCCTGTGATGCCGGGATTTGCCAGTCTTCAGGCGTGGCAGCAGTGCTGGCGGCAGGCGCACCACCTTTTTCATCAATCAGCGCCAAGGCCCATGACTCATCATTGCCGTCGCCTTTTTTCCTGGGCTTGGCTGTGACGGCTGGGGCTTGTACAGGAGCGGGCTTGTACGCGGCGCCCACAAGATGCAGGTCGGCACGAAACACCTGCAGGCAGGAGCCACAGCGCACGCTGCCGCCCTTGGCGGCGAGCTGGGCATCACTAATGCGGAAGGTGCTGCCGCAATGCGGGCATTTGGTCTGCTTGGCGTCGGTCATGTCCAGTCCTTGAGCGCGTGCCGATCGGATTACCTGCGTAATCTACTGCGCGGCCCCGAAATTTTACAGCAACTTACCGGCTGTTTTGATGACGCGCCGTTAAGTGTGTCGCGTGCCGCGCATCAAGCGCGGCGGGTGCCTGAAAGACGGCACCAGTCTTCTTCGCGAATGGCAAGCCCGTCCATGTCGAACCACTGGCTATAAACTTCACGCAGTTCGTCTACTTGCGGGCGGATGATGCCGGAAAGGGCGATTTGCGTGCCGGGGCGGCTGTGGCCAGCCAGATTGGGCGATAGCTGTGCCAGCGGGCCGGCCAGGATGTTGGCAACGATGACATCGGCGGTGATGGCGGGCATGTCTTCGGGCATGAAGGTGTGAATGCGCGTGTCCACCTTGTTGTGCTCGGCGTTATTGCGGGTGGCGGTCAGGGCCTGCGGGTCATTGTCGACACAATAAGCTTCTTTTGCCCCCAGCAAGAGGGCAGCGACGGCAAGAATGCCGGAGCCGCAGCCGTAATCAATCACGGTCTTGCCGGTGAGGTCGAGGCTGTCCAGCCATTCCATGCAGAGGGCCGTGGTCGGATGGGTACCGGTGCCGAAGGCGAGACCGGGATCCAGCAGCAGGTTGATGGCCTCAGGGGCCGGCGGTGGTGTCCAGCTCGGCACCACCCAGAGGCGCTGGCCGAATTGCATGGGATGGTAATGGTCCATCCAGGCCCGTACCCAGTCTTTGTCTTCCAGGATTTCCACGCGATGTTCGGGCAGTGGGTGGCCGAGCTGTGCTTCCAGGAAGTCGATGACGGCATCCATTTCCGAGTCGGCCGTGAAGACGCCTATCACTCGGGTAGCATCCCAGAGCGGGGTGGCGCCGGGGGGCGGCTCCAGCAGCGGCTGGTCGGCCGAGTCTTCCATGAGTACTGCTGCAGCGCCCAGCGTTTCCAGCAGCTCTTCGTACTGCGGGGCATCGGCCTTGGTGGTTTCTATCTTGAGTTGAAGCCAGGTCATGGAGGGTCACCGCCAAAAGCAAAAAGCGGAGTGTAATGCACTCCGCTTTTTGTGTGTTGCAGGCATGCAGATTCAGAGCCCGAGCTTTTTTTCCAGATAGTGGATGTCCACGCCGCCTTTGGCGAAGTTCGCATCGCGCATGATTTCGTCACGGTGCAGCGGGATATTGGTCTTGATGCCATCCACCACGATCTCGTCCAGAGCGTTGCGCATGCGCGAAAACGCCACTTCACGACTGGGGCCGTAGGCAATCAGCTTGCCGATCAGCGAGTCGTAATTGGGGGGGACGCTGTAGCCGGAGTAGATATGCGAGTCCATGCGGATGCCGGGGCCGCCGGGGGCGTGGTAGTAGTTGATCTTGCCGGGGCAGGGGATGAATTTCTTCGGGTCTTCGGCATTTATGCGGCATTCGATGGCGTGGCCCCGAATATGTATGTCTTTCTGGGTGACAGACAGGCCTTTGCCGGATGCCACCAGCAGCTGCTCCTTGATGATGTCTATGCCGGTCACAAGCTCGGTGACCGGATGTTCGACCTGAACGCTAGTGTTCATTTCGATGAAGTAGAACTGCTCGTTTTCATAAAGGAATTCAAAGGTGCCAGCGCCACGGTATTTCATCTGCTCGCACGCTTTCACGCAGGACTCGGCCACGCGTGTACGGATTCTTTCCGGGATGTGCGGTGCTGGCGCTTCTTCCACGACTTTCTGGTGCCGGCGCTGGAGCGAGCAGTCGCGATCACCGAGGTGAATGGCCTTGCCCTTGCCGTCGCCGATGACCTGGATTTCCACATGACGCGGATGCTCCAGGAATTTTTCCATATAGACAGTGTCATCGCTGAAGGCGGCCTTGGCTTCCGAGCGTGTGACGAAGAGCGAGTTGAGCAGGGCCGACTCGGTGTGCACCACGCGCATGCCGCGACCGCCGCCGCCGGCTGCGGCCTTGATGATGATGGGATAGCCGATCTTCTTGGCCGCCGCGATGGCATTTTCTTCCGTCACCGGGCCGCCGGAGCCCGGCACCGTGGGTACGCCGGCCTTCTTCATGGCCTCGATGGCGGAAACCTTGTTGCCCATGAGGCGTATGGTTTCAGCGCGCGGGCCGATGAAGGTGAAGCCAGAGCTTTCCACGGCCTCGGCAAACTCGGCATTTTCAGCAAGAAAGCCGTAGCCGGGATGTATGCCTTGGGCGTCGGTCACTTCCGCGGCGGAAATCAGGGCCGGGATGTTGAGATAGGAATCCTTGGAGGCTGCCGGACCGATGCAGACCGATTCGTCGGCGAGACGCACATGCAGCAGGTCACGGTCAGCCTTGGAGTAGACCGCCACCGTGCGTATGCCCATTTCCTTGCAGGCACGCAGGATGCGCAATGCAATTTCGCCGCGATTGGCGATAACCACCTTCTCGAGCATTTTGGTCATTTTTCCGCTCAGACGATGGTGACGAGGGGTTGATCGAACTCCACGGCCTGGCCGTTGTCGACCAGGATGCTTTCGATGACGCCGCTTTGTTCGGCTTCGATCTGGTTCATCATCTTCATGGCTTCCACGATGCAGATGACATCACCTTTCTTCACCGTCTGGCCGACCTCGGCAAAGGCAGCCGCGCCCGGCGAGGCCGAGCGGTAGAAAGTGCCGACCATGGGTGAGCGCTGGACAAAGCCCCGCGTGGCTGGCTCAACAGCCGCCGGTGCCGGGCCTTGCGTGGGGTCTACCGGAGTCGCCGCAGGCGCTGCTGCAGGGGCGGGTGCGGGCGCGGGGGCAGGTGCATATTGCGGCTGGGCATAGACTTGGGTGGATACGTTCGGGCGATGACGGGCAATACGCACCGACTCCTCGCCTTCCGTGATTTCCAGTTCATCAATACCGGACTCTTCCAGCAGTTCGATGAGTTTCTTGACCTTGCGAATATCCATACGGGGTTCTCGTGAATATCAAAGAGGTTGAGACAAAGTGGTTGAGAGCTTTTTTCAGGCAGTTGCCAGCCTTTTCAGCGCAAATTCGAGCGCGAGTTCGTAACCCTGCGAGCCGAGGCCGCAGATCACCCCGACTGCAATGTCGGAAAAATACGAGTGCCGGCGGAAGTCTTCACGGGCATGCACATTGGAGAGGTGCACTTCGACAAAGGGGATGGCGACACCCAGGAGGGCGTCGCGCAGTGCCACCGAGGTGTGAGTGAAAGCGCCGGGATTGATGAGGATGAAGTCAGTGGCGTCCAGGCGTGCCGACTGGACGCGATCCACCAGCAGGCCTTCATGGTTGCTTTGGAAATGATCGAGACGTACGCCGTCTTCCTGTGCCCGCAGGGTCAGGCGGGCATTGATGGTGTCCAGCGTGTCGGCGCCGTAGATGCCGGGCTCGCGCGTACCCAGCAGATTGAGATTGGGGCCGTGCAGGACAAGGATCTTGCTCATTGTTCGCTTTGCTTCCATGGGGCACCGCCGTTTGGACGGTGCCGTTTCCAGGTTGGTTGCCGGCTTGTGACCGAGCGGTTCCGGATTCTGCCTCAGGCCGGTGTGGCCAGCAAAGGGGCTGACCAATGACTTCGCAACAAATTGTGTTTATCGACTCGTTGTGGCGGAAGTCAGCTATGTCCAAGCTAAATGCCGGACGTTCGCCGCACAATACCCAAACGGTTGGATGCTGGCAACGCCAGCGAAGTTGCCGGATGGGCGGCGGCTTACAGGGAGGAGAGTTGCTTGTCCCGGATCCAGTTCATGAACTCCGGTGCGGACATTTCGCCCAGAAGACGTAGTTCGAGCTGTTCGCGCCCCTGGCTGTCATAGACAAGGATGGCGGGCAAGCCGGTCAGTTGGCGTGCGTCCAGCAATTGCTGGATGTCGGGATTGAGGTTGCTGGCATCTATTTGCAGCAGGATCAGCGGACTCATGGCGGCCTGTATGTCCGCCCGGTTAAAGACGGTGTTTTTCCAGACGATGCAGCTAGGACACCAGTCAGCGTAGAACTCCAGTAGGACGGGGCGCCCCCGGCTGGCGGCCAGTGCGGCAGGCAGCTCGGCAGGTGTTATGGTCTGGAACTGTCCTGGCTGGGCATTGAGTGTAAAGGGCGCATTTGTTGCTGGCCGGGCGTCCGCCAGAAGCCGTATGCCGATATAGCCGCTGCCGGTAGCCAACAATAACAAGAGGCAGGCGCTGACCGTGGCGTAACGCGCGCGTGAGCGCAGCAAGAGCCAAAGGCCCGGAAGGGAGCACAGGGTGGCAAGTGCAATAAGGATGAGGGCGGCGTTCACGGGGGGCGATGCTAGTGAATTCAAGGTCAAGTCGCCACTGGCTCCTGTCTGCCGGGGTGAATGCATTGCACGGCAGGGCTCTTCTGGTCATTGCCCGGCCATGTGTAGAATCGGCGCCCTGTAGCAAGGAGCTGCAATCAAGGGTGGCAGATTTCCCGTTTCGAATTCCCGGTCCCGGTAGCGAGAGCAGTCAGGCAAGTAATGAACAGCTGGTATGACGGCCTGGGCAGGCGCTGGCAGGATTTGCGCGAGCGGTGGGGGTTGGCTGAGCAGGGTTTGCTGCTGCCGGCGCTTTTTCTTCTTTTTATCGTGGTGCAGCTTTGGCTGCTCTGGTCCTGGAGTCGCGAGCCGCGTGCGTTCCCTGTGAACAAGCCGGCATCGGCTACGGTTCCCGGCGTGTTGTTGGCGCGTACCCTTGCGGATGTCAGTGCCACCCTGACGCAAAAGCCGGGTGGTTATCTGCGCAATGATGTGATGCCGCCCGGTGTGGTGCTCGACAATATTTCTTCCTGGGAGCTGGGTGTCTTGCGCCAGGTGCGTGACATGAGTCGCATCATGCATCGTGATCTCGGTCTTTCTCCCCGTCTGGTTGAGGATGCTGATCTGGCAGATGCCTATGCTGCGTTCAGTAGTGATGAAAATGCCTGGGCGTTTCCTTCGGCGGAGAGCGAGCTGCAGCGCGGTACGGCTTCGCTGCGGTCTTATGCCGACCGCCTGGCGGTAGGGCGCGATGCCCGCTTTCTGGTGCGCGATGCCTATCTGGTGCAGTGGCTGTCCGCGGTAGAGGGGGATCTGGACAGTCTTTCGGCGCGCCTCAATGCGGCTTTGCCGGACCATCCCGTATTGGCGGGGCGCAGTACGGCCGGTATGCCGGCGCTGGAGCCGACATCCTGGTGGCGGGTCGATAATGTCTTTTATGAGTCGCGTGGCAGTGCCTGGGCCTTGATGCAGCTGTTGAAGGCAGTGGAAGTCGATTTCGGTCCGCAACTGGCGCAGCGCCAAGCCCTGCTCAGTCTGCGTGCTGCCATTCATGAGCTTGAGGCTACCCAACAGGCACTGTGGAGTCCGGTTGTCCTTAATGGCTCGGGCTTTGGTGTCTTTGCCAACCACTCTCTGGTGATGGCGAACTACCTCAATCGTGCTCGCACGGACCTTGCGGATGTACGTCTGCTGCTGCAAGCCGCCTCAGCTACTGACTGAAAACCATCACTCCTTTGCCGGAATGTGTGAGTGATAAGCGGCAAAATAGCCGGAAAAAACCTGTCGACTGTATGGACATCATGGGGCTCACCCCATAAATTACGCAGCCGACACAATGGCAGCCTCCCGGGCTGTGCCCGGAGCCATTGCAGCCATATGCTCCTTCTGAAGCATGTACAGTCCGTTATTCAAAAGCATTGACGAGCATCAATAACCGGCCTTCATGCCGTGGCGTTCATGCGTTCCGGGATTGAAGTTCGGTTTCACAGGTTCGGTCGGATGCAGACAGCAACGTATCCGATCATATAAAAAAGGCAGGCCCGAATCTCAGGCGGGTCTGCCCTTGCAAGGGGAGTAGACGCATGCGGTCATCTCTTATCCTTCGTGCCGGCGCGGCACTTGCTGCGCTGCTGTTGGCCACTACGGCCACGGCAACCCAGCTCGACATGACGCCGGGTGTCACGGAGATCAGCCAAGAGGTTTTCAAGCTTCATCGCTTCATGCTGTACATCTGCATCGCCATAGGCGTGGGTGTATTCGGCGTGATGTTTTATTCGATTTTTCATCATCGCAAGTCCAAGGGCGCGCAAGCGGCCGACTTCCACGAAAGCACCCTGGTGGAAGTCATCTGGACCGTGATTCCGTTCGTCATACTCATCGTCATGGCTGTGCCCGCGACCCGCGTGCTGGTGGCCATGAGCGATACGGGCGACGCCGACCTCACCATTCGCGTCACCGGTTCGCAGTGGAAGTGGCACTATGAATACCTTTCCTATGAAAAGGACAAGGATGTAGGTCTCGGCTTCTATTCCGTACTCTCCACGCCGCGTGAGCAGTACAACCACCTGCCCAAGTTTGCCGACAAGGATGGCGCTAATACCGTTGAAAAGAAGGTTAGCGTCAGCGGCCTGCTTGATATGAGCAAGAATCAGCCTGATTTTGAGAAGAGCCCGCATTATCTGTTGGAAGTGGACAAGCCACTGGTCATTCCTACGGGCAAGAAGGTGCGTTTCCTGCTCACGGCCGACGATGTTATCCATGCCTGGTGGGTGCCGGATTTTGCTCTCAAGCGTGATGCCATCCCCGGCTTCATCAATGAAATCTGGACTGATGTTCCTGCTGGCAAGGAAGGCGTCTACCGCGGTCGTTGCGCCGAGCTTTGTGGCAAGGATCACGCCTTCATGCCCATCGTGGTGGAAGCCAAGTCCGCCGCTGACTTCGATGCCTGGTTGAAGGATGCGAAGATCAAGGCCGAAGAAGAGGCCAAGGCTGCGGCCAACTCGGCTGACTACAAGTTTGCCGATGTCGCAGAAGCCATGAAGCTGGGTGAAGAGGTTTATAACGGCCGCTGTGCCGCCTGCCACCAGGTCAGTGGTGCCGGCTTGCCGCCCATGTTCCCGGCCCTCAAGGGTTCGAAGATGGCCACTGAAAAAGCACAAATTGCGGACCACATCCACATCGTGGTTGCCGGCAAGAACGCCATGCCGGGCTGGAAGGCCATGCTGTCTCCCAAGGAGCTGGCAGCAGTCATCACTTACGAACGTAACGCATGGGGCAACAACACGGGTGATCTCGTGCAGCCCTCTGACGTTGCCGCTTCCAAGTAATCAGGGGAGAGAATAGAAATGGGTCACGCTGCTTCCCACGATCATCACGACGATCACCACCACGAACTGCCTCCGTTCTGGAAGCGCATGTTCACCACATCGAACCACAAGGATATCGGTTCGATGTACCTGATTTTCGCTTTCATCATGCTGCTCTGTGGCGGCTCTGCTGCCATGGTCATCCGTGCTGAGCTGATGTATCCGGGCCTGCAACTGGTACAGCCGGATTTCTTCAACCAGATGACCACGGTGCACGGTCTCATCATGGTCTTCGGCGCCATCATGCCGGCCTTCACGGGCTTTGCTAACTGGATGGTGCCCATGATGATAGGCGCGCCTGACATGGCGCTGCCGCGTCTCAACCTGTTCAGTTTCTGGCTGCTGCCTTTCGCGTTCAGCATCCTGATCTTCTCCGTCATCATGTCTGTTCTTGGTCACGGCGATGCACCGAATTTCGGCTGGACATTCTACGCGCCGCTGTCCACCAAATTCGCGCCGGCCAGCACGGACTTCTTCATCTTCTCCGTGCACCTGATGGGTATCTCTTCCATCCTCGGTGCCATCAACGTGGTGGTGACGATTTTCAATCTGCGCGCCCCCGGCATGACCTTCATGAAAATGCCGCTGTTCGTGTGGACCTGGCTCATCACGGCCTTCCTGCTGATTGCCGTGATGCCGGTGCTTGCCGGTGTCGTGACCATGATGCTGACCGACCGTCACTTCGGTACCAGCTTCTTCGATGCCGCTGGCGGCGGTGACCCTGTCATGTTCCAGCACATCTTCTGGTTCTTCGGGCACCCCGAGGTGTACATCATGATTCTGCCGTCCTTCGGCATAGTCTCCGCGGTCATCCCGACCTTTGCGCGCAAGCCACTGTTCGGTTACGCCTCCATGGTGTACGCGACGGCTTCGATTGCGTTGTTGTCCTTCGTAGTGTGGGCGCATCACATGTTCACCACCGGGCTGCCGCTGGCGGGCGCACTGTTCTACATGTACATGACCATGCTCATCTCCGTGCCCACCGGCGTGAAGGTGTTCAACTGGGTCGCCACCATGTGGAAGGGCTCCATGACCTTTGAGGCGCCGATGCTGTTTGCCATCGCCTTTGTGATCCTTTTTTCCATCGGTGGTTTCTCCGGTCTGATGCTCGCCATCACCCCGGCCGACCAGCAGTACCAGGATGCCTATTTCGTGGTGGCGCATTTCCACTATGTGCTGGTGTCCGGTGCGCTCTTCTCCATGTTCGCCGGCGCCTATTACTGGCTGCCCAAGTGGACCGGCCATATGTACAACACCAGGTTGGCTAGCTGGCACTTCTGGAATTCCCTGCTGTCCGTGAACCTGCTGTTCTTTCCCATGCACTTCGTGGGTCTGGCCGGCATGCCGCGTCGCTATGCTGACTACTCGCAGCAGTTTGCGGACCTCAACTTCTGGATATCCATTGGCGGCTTCTGGTTTGGTCTGTCGCAACTGCTCTTCCTGTGGGTGCTGTTGACCGCCAAGAAGGGGCCGAAAGTGGATGCCCAGGTCTGGGAAGGTGCAGAAGGTCTGGAGTGGACCGTGCCCAGCCCGGCGCCTTACCACACGTTTGAAGAACCCCCTGTCGTCAAATAAGCGGCAGGCAGTCAATGATTTGCCGGGCATGGATGCTCGTCACCTGAAGGTGCTGTGACGGCATGAGTGAGGCGCAAGAAAAAGCGGAACCGACTACCACCACAGGCATCGCCGAAAGCAACCGGCGTTTGCTGATCCGTTTGGGTTTGGTGGTGGTGGGGATGTTCGTGTTTGCCGTCTTTCTCATGCCGCCGATTTACGAAGCTTTTTGCGAGCTCACCGGCCTCAATGGCAAGGGCTCGAACAAGGCCGCAGCGGCTTCGGTGCGGGAAGATCAGTCCCGGACAGTAAGTGTAGAGTTTCTGGTGGATACGGATGCCGCTTTGCCTTGGGAGTTCCGCAAGGGCGAGCCGGCGGTCCGGGTTCATCCCGGTGTCATCACGAAGACCCTGTTTTACGTGAAGAACCTGGACGGCAAAGCGGTGACGGGGCGGGCCATACCCTCGATTTCACCGAATGAAGCCGCCAAGCATGTGAAGAAGACGGAGTGCTTCTGTTTCCGGGAGCAGCGTCTGGATAGTGGTGAGGAAAAGGAAATGCCCATGGTCTTTTATGTGGACCCTGCGCTTCCCGCCCACATCACCACCATCACGCTCTCCTACAAGTTTTACAACATGAATAAATAAACCCTGACCGAAGGGAGACAAACGATGTCTGAGCACCACAGCCCCGCCGCTGCAAGCGGCGTGAAGCCAACCCGTTATTACGTGCCGGCCTCCAGTCCTTGGCCCATGCTGGGATCCTTCATTCTTTTCATTCTGGTCATTGGTGCCGGCAGCCTGATTCAGGGGCACGGCGTTACTGATCTTAGCCGTGGCCTGCAGTCCAATGGCGCCGGCTCTCTCTGGTGGCTTTTCCCCATCGGCCTTTTCGGTGTTTTCTTCCTGATGTGGAGATGGTTCGGCGACACGGTGCGTGAAAGCCTGGGCAATATGAATTCTGCCCAGATGGATCGCTCCTATCGTCAGGGCATGACCTGGTTCATCTTTTCTGAAGTGATGTTCTTCGCCGCCTTCTTCGGTGCCCTGTTCTATGCGCGCTGGCTGGTCGTTCCCTGGCTGGCCGGGGAAGGCAAGGGTGCCATGACCCACGAGCTGCTGTGGCCCAATTTCCAGGCCATGTGGCCGCTGGTCAGCTTTCCTGACGGTCGCACTACCACCGCCATGAGCCCTTGGGGGCTGCCCTTCATCAATACGGTCATCCTGCTGATTTCTTCGGTGACGTTGACGATTTCCCATCACGCCTTGCTGGTGGGTGATCGTGCACGGCAGCGTAATTTTCTGGCCATTACGGTGGTGCTGGGTCTCATCTTCCTCTGCCTTCAGGTTGAAGAGTACATCCATGCCTATACCGAAATGGGGCTGACGCTGAAGTCCGGCATTTACGGCTCCACCTTCTTCATGCTCACCGGCTTCCACGGCCTGCATGTGACCATCGGCACCATCATGCTCATCATCATGCTGGTGCGTACGATGAAGGGGCATCTGACGCCCGATAATCACTTTGCCTTCGAGGCGGCTGCCTGGTACTGGCACTTTGTGGACGTGGTGTGGCTCTTCCTCTTCCTTGCGGTTTACTGGTTCTGAGCCGGCTCGGCACTGAGCGCATGAAAAAAGCCCGGATTGCTCCGGGCTTTTTCATTGCAGCTGGGCTTGAGCGCTGAGTATTGCCATCAGTCTGATGGCTGTTTATTGCGGAGCGGTGATGGCGGGTGTTTCAGTCTGCGGCAAGCCATGTGGCGCCAGCAGACCGAAGAAAGAGGCGATGAACAGCCCGATAATGATGGCGATGGAGAACCCCAGTCGCCAGATCAGGAATTTCAGGGTTTTTTGTGATTCGCCGGGGCCGCCCTTCATCAGGTGGTAAAGCGCGGTAAACAGGCTGAAGAGCACGGCCAGCATGGCCAGCAGCACGATGATCTTGATCCACATGGCGATAACCTTTTGGTCTGGCCCGGCGGCACAAATGCGGGCGCCGGCGAGTGCAGGAGTGTAATTGATGCGAGGCCTGCTCACTAAGCAATTGCGTATCCGTGCGGGCAGTCGTGTCTGGCAGCCACGCGTGGGCATCCTTTTGCTGGCGCTGCTGGCTGTAGCCTTTTTTTGCCGCCTGGGTTTCTGGCAAATGGGTCGTGCGCTGGAGAAGGAGGTAATGGCGGCGCGCTATGAAGAGCGTCTGCATCTGCCACCGCTGACCTTGCCGCAGCTGCTGGCCCGGGGTGCAGATGTGGAGGATTTTCCGGTGCGGCTGCGAGGGCGTTATGACAACACGCGCCTGGTCTATCTCGATAACCAGCCTAATGGTCCTGTGGCCGGCTTTCATGTCTATACCGTTTTTTTTCCCGATGGTGATGCCACGGGCATTCTGGTCAACCGTGGCTGGATTCCGGTCGCTAGCGATTTCCAGAAACTGCCGCCAGTGCCGGCCGCTGTGGCAGCCGAACTCACTGGCAGTGTGGCCCTGCCTTCACCCTATTTCACCGTGGGGGCGACAGATTACCGGCAACGTCCCTTGCGCGTTTCCCGTCTGGAGATGTCGCCGTTATCGGCGGCGCTTGGTGTACAATTGCGGCCCTTTGTCATCCGTCTGGATGCGGCCGCGGCGGATGGATTCCGCCGTGAATGGTCGCCAGCGGCACGTCTGGGCATGGCGCCGGAAAAACACCGCGCTTATGCCTTCCAGTGGTTCAGTCTGGCTTTCACCGTGCTGGTGGTGCTGATAGTCGTGAACCTGCGCAAGAGCGGTAGTCGAAACGATGAGTGAAAAGATTTCAGCGAGCCCGTCCAGTCCGGCCCAGGCTCGCAAGAACAGGATTCTGCTGCTGCTATTGCTGGCCAGCTTCGTCATTCCCTTTGTGGTGGGTGAGTTTGCCTACAAGCAGCACTGGTACAAGGGCGGGGAAACCAACAAGGGCCAGCTCTTGCAGCCGCCGCTGGCTTTTTCCGGCTTACAGGCGCGTGATGCCGCCGGCAAGGCGCTGGATGCAGCTTTTGCCAAGGACAGCTGGTGGATGCTCTATGTGTTGCCCGCTGATTGCGCCGCCGCTTGCCGCAACCGCCTGTTCCAGATGCGTCAGTCCCCCTTGGCTT
>JACCDZ010195702.1_pt1 | contig 28402 bp, 46 predicted proteins | sample 7449551 | NCBI WGS metagenome assembly JACCDZ01 (sample SAMN15323452, study PRJNA562643) | freshwater metagenome | isolation source: river surface water | place: USA:Blue River Watershed | collected 2017-08-18 | reverse complement strand
GCAACTATCACTTTGGGCCTTGCAACTATCACTTTGGGCCTTGCAACTATCACTTTGGGCCTTGCAACTATCACTTTGGGCCTTGCAACTTTGACTTTCTTTGATTTTCTATGATTTGGGTTACTTTTCATTAGATTAGGGACATTAGAGGGCTTAGGGGCCTTGAGGGCTTAGAGGCCTGTATATATCCATTTAAAAATAGAATAGCTTGAACTGGTCACCTAGGGGCCTCTACCCGTGTACGGGTGTAGGAACTGAGAGATCTTAAATACTTGGAGAATTGGGATGGGTTTCGAGGGTATAGATACTGGAATACTTGGGGGTATGGGATTACTTATACCTGTATCTAGTTCTTATTTGTTATTTAGATCTTCTAGATGTTTTATATCTTTTATGTGTTTATCTAAATTATTATTATTTTTATTGTATGGTGGGGGTGGGCTTTTCGTCGACTTGGGACCTTCGGGATGGTAGTGGATTTGGGATTGCACGAGGGTTTAAAAGATCTTAAGTATTTGTTAATATATGTGGAGGGTTTGGTGATGGTGGCGGCATGCCTGAGGATTTGGGGCATAGAAAAAGGGACCGTTGTTTGGGTCCCTTTATTATTGTCTTGTGAGTAGTGATTGCTTAGTTAGCTTCTCTTACTCTAAATTCAAGTTCGTGAATTGCAAATACTGAATTTAAATTTGTCAATCCATATTGTTTCTGTACATCTGCTGCTGTTTTACCTGCAACTCTTGCTAATTTATTGGTTACGTTTAATCCATCACCTCTGTAAACTGCTAATGTACCTGCCATCTTTCTTTCGATACCTGTAATTTCGTCGTTAATACTTCTAATTAGGGACATTACACCGTTTTTGATAAATTCACTTTTAGAAAGAGTTGACTCTAATGCTGCATCATTAACTTTACCTGAAGATAATAGGTTAAATGCCATTTCAACAAATTGAACGCAACTAGTGAATAGTGCATCTGATACTGTACCATTTGAAAAATCCATTGATGGAGAACTATATGCAATTAACGAACTCTTCATATAGTTTTATATGTTTCATAATTATTTTGTATCTTTTTTATTTAGATATATTTCAATGATCTGGCCATGTGTAATATACACCTGGAGATGCTTATCAGTTAATTTCTGACCACTTCTGATTCCATTTACAATTTCCTTTATAAAATATTGTGGAACAAATCCAGTGTCAATATAGGTATTCCATTCTTCTTTAGTCATTTAAGTATTTATTCTATTTTCCCATTTCGTATCCTAGTCCAGCGTTAAACGTCGAACTACTTCCTCTTGCTACGAATTTTGCCATTGGTATAGTACCGGAACTAGTTCCTAAGAATTTAATTAGGCCATTACGTAAATCGATAGTTAAGTACATTTGTTTAACTACTAATAGTTTGTTGATAACTGTTGCTAAGTCTCCTCTATACCATGTGTTTAAATTATTAACCACTTCTACTGCAAATGGATAATAAAATTCATCTCCCTTTTTTTGTTTAATAATATTTTCTGGAGATTCTGGTTTTGTTGGAGCCGTTCCGCATTTTGACCAAAATTCTTTAAAGAATTTATTGTATTGATCTGGATCTTTAGCAAGTTCCATGATAAATGATAAAATATCTGATCTTTTTAAAACATTAGCAGAATTTCCTGACGTTTTTAAAAAGTACTCAAATCCAGAGTTTTTCATTTTTCCAGAATTCATTAAAGTATTTGCTATTTGAATATAAACCTCTACTGATGGAAGTTGATTTCCTTTCCTAATTTTATCCATATCTAATAGAATGTTATAAAGTTCGGTTTCTGTTTGGTTAAGTGATAAATCTAGGCCACTATTTGCATGAATTGCACATGCTTTAACAATTGCATCAATTCCAGGTCTTCCTCCTCCTTTTGCTGCTTTAGATGATACATTCCATCCATCAACCCATAAATCTGAAAGGGCTTCATTTTCAGCAGATGGAAATTCCAATCCACTTCCAATATCTTTAATCACAGTTAGTAAATATACACCATCTAGGATTTCACCATAATCATTTACAATATTATTTAAGGATTTAGAGTCGATGCTATTTGTACTTGATAATTTAATAGTTTCTCCAGATTTTCCAATATCAAAATATGCTTTCATATTATCAAATCTAGTAGTTGAATTATTTTTAACATCATACACTAAAGATATTAAAAACTGCTGAGTACTTTCACTAATACTATTATACATTTTAATATTGCCTTCAATAACTTTAATTAAAGAATTAACATCTTTAAATATAATACCACTAACGCCTAATTTAGCAGGAGTTAAATCTTTTTTACCAATTTCTTGATTTCCACCATCTTCTAATTCAACAGTAGCATTAGTAACCCATACCTCCGAATTGTTATCTAATATTATTTTATAAGATGCGTAGTCATTTGAGCCTAAATTCTTACCCTGTCTAACTTGTCCCTTTGCAAAATATTCAATTGAAGATACTTTTTTACCCGCACTAGTAAACATTTTTTTAATATTATCTTCGGCAGTTCCATCCAAGTCTGCACCAAATGGAGCTCTAATTAATTCTTGTGATTTTGTTCCTCTCGGCTCTCCTAATCCTACCGCCTTTCGATATGCATCGAAGTAAACTTGTTTTTCTTTACTTGAGGCTTTTGCTTCATATAAACTCATCGCTTGTGCGAATCTTGTTCTAAAATCTCCCACTGTTGCCATAATTTACTTTTTTGCTAAATGTGTTTTAATAGGCAAGTTTAATTCCTTACCTAATTGTTTAATTAATTTTATGTTGTTTTTATCATCGTCAAAGAATGTGATGTCAGTATATCCTTGTTCAATAAACCATTTCATCGCCTCTTGTTTTCTTTGTTGTATATTTCCTGTAAGTCCATGAACTGGGTCATTTACTGCCCAAATCAATTTTTTATCAATATGAAATCCTACATGGTATCTTAACCATTCATAAATCATACTTTGATTATCTCTAGCTGTAATAATTCCAATTGCAATACCTTTATTATAATTTTGTTTAAGTATGTTAAAGTATTTGTCTATTAAACGGCCAGCCTTCATAATTTCTAATGATCTGAATTGATCGAAATTCACAATGTGTTTTGGATTCTTTTCATAATCATTAAACTCCTCAGGTGTTAATTCAAATTTGTCACCTGTCTTTGAGTCAGTTACTACAATTTTAGCTGCAGTAATTGCAATCGTATCATCGATATCGAAGATTAAGATTTTGTCTGTTGTGTACTTTTCGTTTATCATAAGTATTAATTTATATGCAAATATAATCAAAATATTTGACATATAAAAATATTTTTGCTATTTATTACTAAGTTTATATATTTAAATTTTATATTGTTTTTAAAAGATTGGAATTCCTCCTATTTGTTTGGCTCTAAGTCTCCATACATTCATTACCTTATTTCTCTCATCATCATCAAGATTTTTAATGTCTAAATATCTGTTGATTACTTTAATGATTGGCTCTTTGCGCTTCTTTGCCTCAAATCTTAGACCCTGTAAATTTGCATCAACCTCTTTAGGCAAACGTAGAATTCCCTAAAAGTTTACATAAAAAAACCGCTTATTTCTAAGCGGTTGATTCTTAATATTTTAATTTAACATGGTCCAAATATAGTTACAGATATTGCTCCTGCAAATCCAGCACTTCCAGCTTCAATACATTCTGTAAAAGTTTCACCAGCAGTCATAACAATATATTTGAATTTAGTTCCACCACATGGAATATATTTTACCTTTCCGCCGTTTTTATTAGTACATGTAAATTTAACAAGTATACATGTATTTCCTGTTTCTCCACATTCTTTTAAATATTCAGCAGAAGCATCTTCATAAAAAACAATAGAATCTTTAACAACACAATATGGTCCGTCAGTTTGCCACGCGTCTAAAGTTAAACGTTTCGGTGTGCCACCACATGGTGTAAATTCAACTCCACCTCCTTCATTTCCATGGAAAACAACATCAATACATGACTGTCCTTCTAGTGGTTTTCTTCTTGTAAAATTACCTCTTATTGTTATCATAATCTATATATTATTATAATTAACATTCTGGATTTACCAAGGTCAATGTAACAGTGAACCCCCTATCTTGTGGATTTCCGTCTTTTATAGCAACATGGTATGTACATCTGCCATTAATAGTAAAACTTGTGTCAACAGTCTGAACCCTATTTCCTGTATTGTGCCACCATGATAGACTTCCCGTTATTGCACCAGTATCATCAACTTCAATAATTTGATAAAGAACATTAACAGATGCTCCTGTTGTATTCTGATCATACGCAGAGTCAACTTGTTTAATTATCCATTTATCTAAATAACTTTTAAATGGTATTAAAACAAATGCATCCTGAATATTTGTTGAATCTACAACCACACCCTGTGCTACCGGGTTAATAGAAATATGTTCAATACATTGTATAGAACTACCTCCACCTCCACCTTCAGGTCCTTGTGGTCCTTGAGGTCCAGTTGGTCCAGGTACTGTTGAATTTGCTCCAGTAATTCCTTGGAAACCTTGATCTCCTTTAAAACCTTGATCTCCTTTAAATCCTTGGAAACCTCTATCTCCTTGATAACCTTGGAAACCTCTATCTCCTTGATAACCTTGGAAACCTCTATCTCCTTGATAACCTTGAAAACCTCTATCTCCTTGATAACCTTGAAAACCTCTAGTTCCTTGATAACCTTGGAAACCTCTATCTCCTTGGTCACCTTTATCACCTTTATCGCCTTTAAAGCCTTGGTCTCCTTTGTCTCCTTTTAGACCTTGGAATCCTTGGAAACCTCTATCTCCTTGGTCTCCTTTGTCTCCTTTAAATCCTTGGAAACCTCTATCTCCTTTGTCTCCTTTGTCTCCTTTAAAGCCTTGGAAACCTCTATCTCCTTGATCTCCTTTGTCTCCTTTGTCTCCTTTAAAGCCTTGGAAACCTCTATCTCCTTGATCTCCTTTGTCTCCTTTTAGACCTTGGAATCCTTGGAAACCTCTATCTCCTTGGTCACCTTTAAAGCCTTGATCTCCTTTGTCTCCTTTTAGACCTTGGAATCCTTGGAAACCTCTATCTCCTTGATAACCTTGGAAACCTCTATCTCCTTGGTCACCTTTGTCTCCTTTTAGACCTTGATAACCTTGGAAACCTCTATCTCCTTGGTCACCTTTAGCACCTTGGAATCCAGTATCACCTTTAAATCCTTGGTCTCCTTTAGTACCAGTTATACCTTGGAAACCTTGGTCTCCTTTAGTACCAGTTATACCTTGGAATCCTTGATTTCCTTGATCTCCTTTAAAGCCTTGGAAACCTCTATCTCCTTGGAAACCTCTATCTCCTTGGTCTCCTTTAGTACCAGTTATACCTTGGAAACCTTGATCTCCTTTAGTACCCGTTATACCTTGGAATCCTTGGAAACCTCTATCTCCTTGATAACCTTGGAAACCTCTATCTCCTTGGTCACCTTTAGTACCAGTTATACCTTGGAATCCTTGATTTCCTTGATCTCCTTTAAAGCCTTGGAAACCTCTATCTCCTTGGTCTCCTTTAGTACCTGTTATACCTTGGAATCCTTGATCTCCTTGGTCTCCTTTAGTACCAGTTATACCCTGGAATCCTTGAAAACCTCTTTCTCCTTGGTCTCCTTTAGCACCTTGAAAACCTTGGTCTCCTTTGGTACCCGTTATACCTTGGAATCCTTGAAAACCTCTAGTTCCTTGATAACCTTGGAATCCTCTATCTCCTTGGTCTCCTTTAAATCCTTGGTTACCTTGATAACCTTGAAAACCTATATCTCCTATATCTCCTTGGAAACCTTGATCTCCTTGGAAACCTTGATCTCCTTTAAATCCTTGGTCACCTTTAGTACCAGTTATACCTTGATAACCTTGGAAACCTCTATCTCCTTGGTCACCTTTAGCACCAGTTATACCTTGATAACCTTGGAAACCTTGCGCTCCAGTTGCTCCATCTACGCCGCTTAATCCATCTGCACCAACATTTCCTTGTGCTCCTTGTAATCCAGCAACTCCTTGTGCTCCTTGTGCTCCTTGTGCTCCTTGTGCTCCAGTCGCTCCTTGTGCTCCTTGTGCTCCATCAATACCATCAACTCCACTAAGTCCATCAGCACCCACAGATCCTTGGAATCCTTGAAAACCTTGATCTCCAGTTAAACCCTGTTCTCCTTGAAAACCTTGGAATCCTTGAAAACCTTGATCTCCAGTTAAACCTTGAATACCCTGTTCCCCTTGATCTCCAGTTAAACCTTGAATACCCTGTTCTCCTTGATCTCCAGTTAAACCTTGAATACCCTGTTCTCCTTGGAAACCTTGGAAACCTTGGAAACCAATATCTCCTTGAAATCCTTGAAAACCTTGATCTCCAGTTAAACCTTGAATACCCTGTTCTCCTTGATTTCCAGTTAAACCCTGTTCTCCTTGAAAACCTTGAAAACCTTGGTCTCCTTTAGTACCAGTTATACCTTGATAACCTTGAAAACCTTGGTCTCCTTTAGTACCAGTTATACCTTGATAACCTTGAAAACCTCTATCTCCTTGATCTCCTTGAAAACCAATATCACCTTTAAATCCTTGGTCACCAATATCTCCTTTTAGTCCTTGATAACCTTGGAAACCTTGTGTACCTTGATGACCTTGATGGCCTTGAGTACCCTGGAAACCAGCAGCTCCTTGTGGACCAATTGGACCTTGAACTCCTTGTGGGCCAATTGGACCTTGAACTCCTTGATCTCCCTGATCACCTTTAGGACCTTCAGTCGCTCCTAACGATGAAACTATATGTGAATAGTCACTAATACCTTCTGTATAGAATTTGATAGTTCTATTATGATTATCATCGTTTATTGCAAATATTTCAACCAATATTCTATCACTTGGATCTACATATTTTGCAGTTAAAAATAAATCCTGGTAAACATCGACAGCTGTATTTGCATCTGTGTCCCACCCGATTAATTGAGGAGTTGTAGTTCCCCAAACCGCAATAGGTGTTCCTACAGAATCAACATGAGTTACTTTAACATATATTTGAACATTATCATTAACATCTGCCTTTGTAAAATGCATTCTAAATTGCTGAATTCCAGCAGGTACAACAGCAACTCCTAATCCAGCTGGTGTTATAAATTTAGTAACTAACACATTTGCTTGTAACGATGTTAAATTAGTCGTAACAATTTGTTGTGATATATTTGTTGGTATTGGACTGATTTCATTAAAATCATTTACACCACCTCCGTTATCTATAATAGTAACAGACTCATTCATATAGAATATTTGTCCGTTTACGCTTCCACTTGGTCCTTGAAAACCTTGGTCACCTTTATCTCCCTGGAAACCTTGCGTTCCTTGGAAACCTTGATAACCTTGGAATCCTTGGAATCCTTGGAATCCAGTATCTCCCTGATCTCCTTTAAGACCAATATCTCCCTGATTTCCAATAGAACCTTGTTCACCTTGAAAACCTTGGAAACCTCTATCTCCTTGATAACCTTGGAAACCTCTATCTCCTTGCGCTCCATCAACTCCACTAAGTCCATCAACACCTGCAATTCCCTGATTTCCAATTGGACCCTGAAAACCTTGATCTCCAGTTAAACCTTGAATACCCTGTTCTCCTTGTTCTCCTTGGAAACCAGTATCTCCTTGAAAACCAGTATCTCCTTGAAAACCTTGAAAACCAATATTTCCTTGGTAACCTTGAAATCCTTGAATACCCTGTTCTCCTTGATCTCCAATTGGACCCTGAATACCTTGATCTCCGGTTAAACCTTGAATACCTTGTTCTCCTTGATCTCCAATTGGACCAACTTCTCCCTGGAATCCTGTTAAACCTTGAATACCCTGTTCTCCTTGTTCTCCTTGAAAACCAATATCTCCTTGGAAACCTCTATCTCCTTGGAAACCTTGATCTCCAGTTAAACCTTGAATACCTTGTTCTCCTTGGAAACCTTGAAAACCAACATCTCCTTGAACACCCTGAATACCTTGTTCTCCTTGAGTTCCAGTTAAACCTTGAATACCTTGTTCTCCTTGGTCTCCTTGAAAACCTTGAGTTCCAGTTGTTCCAGCTGCTCCTTGCGCTCCAGTTGCTCCTTGTGCTCCAATTTCTCCCTGTGCTCCAGTTGAACCAATAGATCCCGTTAATCCTTGAGGTCCAGCAGATCCTTGAGGTCCAGTTACACCAACAGCTCCTAATGAACCTTGATTTCCTTGAAATCCTTGGTCACCTTTAAAGCCTTGATTACCTTTAGCACCTTGTGCTCCATTAAATCCCTGTGGACCTACCATACCTTGAGATCCTTGAAAACCTTGTGGTCCAGCTCCATTTCCAATAGTATTGGTTGGTACCCATACACGGTCTCCAGCTGCAGCTCCTGCGTTAATTAATGGTAAATCACCTGCAGTAACAACATAAAGTTTTAATACCTTTTCAGTATCATCATCTATATTTATACTACCATCGGCATTTGTTCCCATAACACGAAAGCCTTGGATAACTTGACCAATAAGGTCTAAGTTATAGTCCATCTCAGGATGGTACAAGGCTCTACCTAGATCTCCTGGGTAGAGTGGATTGTATTCTCCATAAGGGCCTCTCATCTCTGAGTCTTGTAAATTGTCTTGTGCCATTATATTTGTTTATATTTATTGTATAGTGTTTTTAATTTTTCTATTGCCTCAGGGTGGTGAATTTCAATATACCCACATTCAATATATTGCAATTGATTTAAAATATATTCATTAATCTTAATTCCCAAAAATGCATGTTTAACTTCATCCAATGATTTAGCATATCCTTCATTTATTGCATTCAATGAAATTTCATTAATATTTTTACTACTTGTTACAAATTTGTTTACATTGTAATAAATCTTGTTCTTATCAGTTCCCTTCTTTACAACAGTAAATGATATTAATTCATATAAATATGTTACTCTACATTCCATGTCCTGAAATGTAACCACTGGTGCATATTTTTCTAAAAATATGCGAATCGATAAAATATCTGGAAACTTGATATTTTTAGAAACATTAGTCACCTGATCCTTATATGAAAAAAGGATATTAGTAACATCTCCCTCATTTTGTTGAAATTGATTAAGATATTTTAGTGCAATATTTAGTGATATTCTATCTGTTATCATAATTATCCAATATATTTTGATAGAATCCAAGTTAATATTGCACCCGCGGAAGTAAGTATTGCAATTCCAACTTTAGTTAGCATATTCTTCCATCTTACGAGTGATTTATGCTCTTCAATTATTTGGTCAATTGAATCTTTCCATTCAAGTTGAGCCTCTCTAAAATCAGAGTTCTTTTTATTCTCTACAATAACACCATCAAATGGGTTCAGAAGTTGCTTTTTAAGCTCTCTGATCTCATTTTTCATCTCATCTTGGTTTTCAACCAATTTTTCTAAAGTGTTTTCAATTTGAATATAATTTGGGTCTTCAATTCGTCTTTTGAACGAAGAGAACAAATCATAAAGTTCAAGAATCATCTCTTGTGGGCTTCTGTCCTTATTCATATACTACAATGGGTCTTTTTATCTAGGTTATATATCTAGCTAAAAAGACCCATTAAATTGGAATCGATATGTATCTAAGATTTTATAGCATCTTAGCCTTCTTAAGTTTATCTTTGATTATTTTTACACACTGTGCAGTGTATCCTGGAGATCTGAAACTTCCTCCTATTTCTTCAGTTTTAGTTTTTACCATGTGAATAATTTCGTCTAACATAAAGTTAAGGTCAGTGATTAAATATTCCATTTCCTCGTCTTCATCATCTGAAATAGTTCCGTCTGCGTTTTTCTCGTCAATACCTGAACCAATTGTTGCAGTGCCATAATGGGCAATCCATTCCTCTCTGGTCATATTTGCCATATTTGCCTGCATTCCTAAAAAATCATTTGAATGGTGGACTGTTTCTGACTCCTTTAAAAAGTCGCTAAATGTCTTTTTCATATTATTATTTGTATTTTTATTATATATCTCAGTTATGCCTAGAATTTGCTTGATTGTATTGATAAAGACATCAACAGGCACTCGGTGGCCTCCGCTATATAAATTATAATCAAAAGAACCAACCCCCTTGTCATTAAAGTATTGTCTTACAGCACTTCCATCAATTACGTTATCACTTTTACCAAAATAAACAGTGTGTTTTGAACCACGTAATCCGGTCAAATCCACAATAGGATCCATTGAACGCCCTACCATTGCAGGATTGAATAAGAGTGTTGGTATGGCTAGTTTAGAACCAATAAGATAAGAAACATATCCACCCATCGAAGACCCCACAATCAAATCAGGTTGCATCTTTTTAATGTCCTTAAATAATTTGTTGAATGTTGAAGGATCCTTATAATTTATTGATGGCGTGTATACCTCATCAAATGTATTTAGGAATATAATCTTTGGATCCTTTTGATCGATATTGGACTCAAGTCCATGTAGATATGCTATTTTCATCTGTTATATATTTACTATACAAATATAAACAAAAAAAGTGATATAAAAAAACTTTATATCACTTATTTTCAATTTATTTTAATTAAATTTTAGGTCTTCCTAAAAGTATTTTACTGTGTTTATGTCCACCTAACATTCTTGAGTACCAACCATTTCCTGGCATGCCCTCTAAAGTTCCAATGAAATCTACCTTTTTACCAAGTACCTTTTCGATTACTTTAATATCAGTAACAACGGGTACATCATACTTTTCTAATAGGATTTCAGCAATCTTTCCTGAAACTTCAATATAATATCCAAGCTTCTGCAATTCCTTTCCTCTTGCTGAAATATATGCACGTTTTGCTGGGCTACTTCCATCGTGTCCAACACCAGAATATTTAATGCCGTAATTGGTTTTTTGACCAAACATAATCATGTCGAAATTATTGTCTCCATGAATATCTACACCTTCCCAATAATTCCAATCTGGATCGGAAAATACATCATCTGGTGATTTAATTTTAGCATGTCCACCTATTTCAGCGTACGCCGTAGAGATTAGGTTAAAGAATTCATCTGACAATTCAGGGTATTTTTTAGCGTCAAATTTAATGGTCTTATTTCGCTTTGGATTAAAGATCTCTCCACTTGATTTTTCACGAACAAACTCTTCGAATAACTTTACCTTCTTCATCATTTACTTTTCGTTTGCTCTACACCATTCAACTGCGTCCTTTGGTGTTTTTAATTCTTGATCGTAACCGCTTAAATTGTAGATTCCAAGGATAGTTTTACCATCGTCATTTAAATAGAACGTAAACTGTTCCATTTCTCCTTTATGATAATCAGATTCTGATTCTAATCCATTTTCAAAATTAATAGTATGTGGAAACTCTTCCATTCCATCAAAACCCCATCCTAATAGGTGTAAATTTTTGGCTTTTTCCAATTCTTTGAATAATTTTACCAAGATTGCTGGTTTTTTGTCTGAAGCTTCATTAACGAAAGCTTCGAATAATTTTACTTTTTTCATTTTATAGATTGTTTTTTAATTCTTCAATAAATGGCATATAATTGTGTTTACCATATTCATCCCTAAGGATTGTAGCAACTGCGGCTGCAAAATCTTTATAAGACATTGAATCATCAATTTTAATCATTGTCTTGTCAATTTCTTTAGCTAGTGCATCTGATGCCTTAGATTCGTTTAGAAAATCGTTAAATGTTTTTGTATTTTCCATCTCTGTTTTAATTATTTGGCCATATAATGATTGTTCCCGGATCTTGCCATTCAAACCACCAACCTGCTTTTTCAACTGCTGTTCTAACTTGTTTTAATATACCATTGGCATATTTTGCCGTTGAATTATTGTAATAATAAAAAATTCTATTACCGCTTAATTCCTCCTCGTTATCTCCAGCAACCCAAATTCCTTCAGTTTGACCGTTGAATTCCTCAGAAGTTCTAACAGTTTTTATTTTATATTTATTTTCTAATAAATCCATTAACTCCTCTCTTGTTAGAGTTTTTGCCTCATTCACAATTGACTCATTCCAAACAACTCCACCTGTAGAATCTTCAATATGAATTTTTGCTTTTGGATATTCTTTACGGAATGCTTCAAATTCAGCAGGTAAAATGTCTCTAATTTGAATGTCAATTCTTTGACCAACTACTTTGTTATTTTCAATAGCAACTAGTGACCATGGTCCACTCTCTCCAGCTTTAACCCCTTTCATCATTTTTGACCATGATGTGGTACCTTCATTTAAAAATTCCTCAAATAGTAATACTTTCTTCATTTTTTATTTTCTTTTTATATAATAGTCGAAATAAAATGGATAGCCCAAAGAACAATGCTGCAATAGAATACAAAACGAAATTCGCGCTCCACAAACTTCCAGTTGCTTGTATCAACCAATATTGAACTATGTCGAACCCCATCGGATTGAAGAACAGGGCCACCATCATCGACCATGTTGCCATTCTGTCCAGTTTTTTTGCTGCTACGTTTTTCACTATCTCCGTCCATTTGTTATTAATTTAATTATGCTGTAAAATACATTTCCTCAAAATGCAAAATATCCAATTTGCTATTGATGTCAATTAATTCTAATGCTGCTAAAAGGTCCGAATATTCAATAACAGAATCGTTTTGAATTTCTCTAAAACCTTGTAAGAAATCGAATGTTGATAAATCAATTCCGAAAATTGCCTGAGAATCTTTTACATACTTATCAAAAAGGTCTAATTCTAATTGATATGCCTTTTCAATAATATCGGGTAAGCTATTAAATTCAAAAACAGTTTTAACTTGTGGGATTGCTACTTTACAATTCCAATCTACTAAATATTTTTGTAATTTTTGAGAATGTTCTAATTCAGCCATTGCTTCTCCAGCAAAAAATGCCGCTGCATTTTTGTAGTTTTTATCCATGCACCAGTTATGTGCTGCATTGTAAAAATAGTGTGCTGCATACTCATCACCAATTCTGGCATTTAGAGAACTTGCAACAACCTCGTTTAAATTGATTGGTTTAATCATGTTTTATATTTTATTTTTATATTAGTTATATATCTAGTTAAATAATTGTTTTAATTTATGCTTTTCTATCATAGATTTTACTTTTGAGATATAATTAGGATCCTCCGCATAACTTGCACTTAAATATTGATAATAATCACTCTCAGATCTTATTTTACCCAAATACCTACTTTGATAAAATGCATAGTCATACACACTTTCTCTCCATGTATTATATTCTGCGTGATTTTTGTTTGTTCCAATTGCAGTTGTAATTCTTGACTTTGCCTCCTTCATTCCAAACAAATTGTGGTTTTCAATGAATATGTCACTCTTCCATTGGCCAGTTTCAATCATTGACTGTGCCATTGGAATCCATGGAAATTTAACATTTAGGTTTTTTAGCATTTCAGCCATTTTCTCTTTTGTGAAAGGATCTGCCTCGTTTATTAGAACAATTCTTTCCTCAACTGTCATCGACTTTATGGTGTTGTCAATTCCATGCTTATACATAAAATAACTGGAAACTCCAAACATTGTGCCAAATACTACTAGGCTTTTTAAATATGTCTTAAATCCCAATCTTTTAAATCTTAATGTGTCTTTGCAATAAGTATAAATCATATTGTATGGTTTTAATTATAATGTAAATATAACTATAATATTTGACCCGTGAAAACTTTTTTGCAACTTTTTCCAATTATTTATTAGTACGATATGCATGTAATGGTCCCTTTTTAACAGGGGCAACTGGTTCTGGCGTTTTTTCGTCAACTTTATTTTTCGCTTTAAAGATAGTTTTTATTGCTGTGATTAATTTTTTCATATAAATTGGTTTGTTTTTTCTATTTATCTTGCATAAAAAAAGTGTACCATTACGATACACTTTTAATTCTTTAACCTGGACCGCCAACACCAAACTGGACCAATCGGTAAGCAAAGGACTCATCTTCTTCAAAAGTTAACTCGATAGCAAATCCATCGTGCAATTCATGAAGAATTTCAGCAGATACTTCCTTCTTCGGTTCATCTAGCGAAGCAGAGGTTACTTCGTCGATGAAATCCATAATAAATAATTTTTGTTTGTTTTATAGTGTAATACTATGATTTATATATCACGAAAAAATACGCTGGTTTCAATCAAAAATAAATTATTTTCAATTTTCCTTTGGAAGTTCCTTTTCTAAATTTAAGGTCCAAATCCTATCGTTAGGTACTATAAATTTTCGGTCATGGTCGTATAAATAAAAGGTTGTTTTGAAAACTCCCTGTCGTACGATTCTTGCCTTTTTATTTCCGTTAATATAAACAATGTCATCAACATTAAAATCATTACCCCATAGAAATTGCATACCTAACCACAATTTACTTAGAGAGTCCTTTAATGCAATGGTTAATAGGGCAACTGCAATCGCCCAACCCCATTCACTAATTAATTGTTGAGCTATCGTCTTGATTGATTCTATCATCCCAGTAGTTTTTATAATCATTGACAGTACCTTTAAACTGTCTTATTTTCATTAATCTATCGTCCTCACCTTCTCCTTTAAGGACAGGGTTTGGGCTTATGTTTGGTAAATCATTTGTTTGACCGATTGTCTTGGATTCATCTATTTGATCTGGCATGATAACATAGTTAATCATCCAATCCCCTAATTCGGTACCATATACAAGGTCACTTGGAAAATGAACTCCTCCAATATATCTTGATTCCGCTATTTTACCGGCAACCTCTTGAAATTCTTCGCTAAGATCAGGGTGCATTTTACTCAATACATTTGCGATTAATTTACTCTGACATGCATGTCCACTTGGAAAGCTTGGAGTTTTTGCAGATTCAACAACATCAGATTTAAGGGCAATACCTAAAATAGGTGCTAGCTGATATGGACGAGGTCTATTGTATTTATATTTAAGTTTGATAATAATTTCACCAGCCTCTTCAATAAGATCCTCCATGTATTTTTCTGGAAATTTAAGTCCATTCTTTTTGCAAATCTTCTTAAATGCAGGAAAGAAATCATCGTATTTTTCAATAATATCCTCTCTGTCATCATCGTCCATTTGATTAAGTTCAAATGCCATTCTCGATAATTCACGATATGTGTCTGGTGAGCTATTTTCTGGACATGCCTTTACGGGAGCACTCCATTCATCGATTTTAATTAAATTAGCCGATGGTTTTTGGTCTATTTTAAACTGATGTTTCTTACTTGGTACATCAATGAATTTAATTCTATCAATAGAAAAACCATTAAATGTTTTAAACTTTTCCATGTAGTATATATCATGGAAATAGCTCACATGACTTATGTCCAATTAATTGATATGCTTCAAATATTTTCATTGCTGCCTCTTCAACTAATTTATTTACCTCTTTGTCCAATTTACAAACTGGATGCTGAATCAAATGACGATCGATAGTATCTCCAATCATATACGCTCTGTCAAGGGCCTCATGATAGTGGAATTCCGTAAGTTTTGGTTTCTTTGCCATTATTGTAAGTATGTTGATAATAAATAGGCCAATTTATAACCAATGAATGCGCCTAATGCAGTTGGAACTGGAAAGATTATAAACTTACCTAAACTTGTAACATATTTAGGTCTATTAATTACCTTTCCAACAAAGAAGTAATATACCATGTAGCCAATTAAAACTGCCATATCCATTCTCTCTGCAATAAAAACAACAAGAATGGAACCTAAAAATCCATATACTGCATTTTCTAAAATAGCCTGACGTATTTCACCAGGCGTACATTCTCTATATTCTTTCTTTAGTCTTTTTAAACTCATCCTATTTTGCAAGTAACCAACTGCTTGATTGTATTTTATTTCCTAATCCATCTATTAAATCTATTCCAAGTTGATTGCATATTTCTGCCTCTGGAATTGATTGATTTGTTTGGTCACCTCCATTTACAAATGCAAAGGTATTATTTGTGCCATATTTTTCAAAAATATATTTTATTGTTTCAATTACAGTTCTATCCCTGTCGATTGATAAAATAACTTTATCACATGCTTTGATATTTTCAACGATAAAACATCTTTCCTCTTCTGACTGAAACTCTTTAGAACCCTTTAATGCTCTCTGGTGGTCACTATTTACAATTGCAAATAATTTATCGCCTAACGATTTTGCACCATTTAAATATTCAATATGTCCCTTATGTATTGGATTAAAATATCCGCTTGCTATTACTATTTTCATTTTTATGCTCTTGAATAATCGTCATCTAATCTTACAATATCGTCTTCTCCAAAATACGTTCCGGTTTGAACTTCAATGAAAGTTACTGGTTTTTCCGTTTGGTTCCATGCTCTATGATGCGCACCTAATGGAATATAGATCGATTCACCAGGAGTTCTATAGTGCTTATAATCATCTAACACTATTGTTAATTCACCTTCAACAATGGTCCAATGTTCCTGTCTTTTATGATGGTACTGGTACGATAATCTTTGATTTGGATTAACTATAATTCTTTTAACTTTAACATTTTCTGCGTCTAAGAGAACCTCGTAGGTTCCCCATGGTCTTGTTTCTATCATATAATTAATTACTTAATGGTGCTTTAATTGTTGGATGAGATTGATAGTTCTCAATCTTGAAAAAATCAGGCCTGAATTCTGCTATCTTATCAACAAATGGTATTTCTCCCATCATTTCCTTATCAGTTAGATAATGATACTCATCTAAATAAGAAAGTTGTGGTAAATCAAATGGAGTTCTTTGGATTTGTTCTCTTGCTTGTTCAATGTGATTTGAATATAAATGTACATCTCCTAAGTTACCAACCAATTCATCTGCTACCATATTCACCTCATTTGCAATCAGTTGTAGTAACAATCCATAACTTGCAATATTGAATGGTAAACCTAAGAATGTATCTACTGATCTTTGATTCCACATTAAAGAGATTGCTCGTTTAGGTGTAGAAGGTTTAGCAATTTCTTCAACAATATAAAGATTCTCCATTTCAACATCGGTATTTTTCATGACCCATTGAACTTGTTCCTCCCATGTTAACTCTCTCGTATACATTTGGAATCCATAGTGACAAGGTGGAAGAACCTGCTTTCCTTCTGTAATATCTTTTCGACCATATTTATTATTAAAATCTCTGTCAGTTTTTAGTTTTTCTAAAAACTCTTCTTTAGATAATGGGTTCATATATTTTGTAATTTACGTATTTGACATTTTTTGATTTTATTCTGTTTCTTAAAGTAGACATATTTATTCCAGTCTTAATTGAAGCTTCACTTAAACTTTCATAAATTATTCCATATACTTCAACTTTCACCATGTTTCCTGGTTTCTTTCCTTTATTAGCTTCACTGAGTTTTCTTTTAGTCTCTTCGGATTTTGGTTTTTTATTAGCTTCGGATATCCTCTGTTTTGCTTCATCAGTGTGGGTTTTACCTTTCATTGGATTGTTTTGTTTCATCCATTCAGAATGAGTTTTCTTTTGCTCATCAGTCCAAGCATTGCCAGGTTTACCGGTATTAGCTTCACTAATTTTTTTACCAATATCTTCTCGTTCGGCATCGCTTAAATTATTCCACCATTGCTTTCTAGCTTCTGACATTTTATTTTTTGCATCAACAATATGTGATTTCCCATACATTCCATTATTTTCTCCTTTAGATGTTTTTGAGAGTTTTTCTCGAGTCTCTTCAGTTATTTGATTCTTTCTAATTTCTGACATATAGGTTCGGTAATCTTTATCTTCCCAAAGTTTCTTGTTAGATTCACTAATTCTCTTACCTATTTCCTTTTTATTTGGATGTTTAGATAATGTGTCTCCACCGTTTCCACCTAATGCTATATTGTAACCAATTTTTCTATCTGTTGAGTTGTAGAGACATATCCAGTATTTTTCTCTTTCATCTAAATCTTCTACAGTTTCACACTCTTCAAGTATTTCTTTGTTAAAATTTTCAATTCCATACTTTTGAAAAGCAAGATGCAAAATTTTACCGCTCCCTAAATATGCTGGATTGTTATTTTTGTCCTGTCCTATATAAATTTTGCCATTCACTAGATTCGTAGTTTTATAGATAATCATAATGATATTACTTCCTTTTTATTTATATATTCAAGAAAGTATTACATTTTTATCACTTTTCAAAATCTTTTAGATAATCTCGATAAAGTTCGTCATCGGTTCTATAATCAGTAACCGGCAAATCTGAAGGATTCCAGGCTGAAACCATTAGTCGTCTTGAGTCTGGATTTGTTTTGAGGTCGTTGATTAGATTTTGAATTTGGTCTATACCTTCTTTATGATATTTACCTTTCCAAACACTATCTCCATCCCAGTTTCTCCATTGTGCACCATAAATTGGACCTAACTCACCCCATTTCTTAGCAAATTCATCATCTGTTTTAATTTTGTTGATGAATTCTTCTTTGGTTAATCTATAACCTAACTCAGTCATTTTTTCATTTGACATATTAGGTAAGATTTTAGCATCTTCAATTAAATAATTCTTGTAAGCGTCACCATCCCAAATATGACAATTATTATCAACCAAATACTTAATGTTGGTATCACCATTTAGGAACCATAACAATTCTGTTACGATTGTTTTGAATGGCATTTTCTTAGTTGTAAGCAATGGAAATCCTTCCGACATTTTATGACGGATTTGGCGACCAAAAACTGAAATCGTACCAGTTCCTGTTCGGTCCTCTTTTTTAACACCATTTGCTAAAATATCATTCAATAACGATATGTATTGTTTATCTAAATTATTCATTGATAATTTTTTTAAGTCTTTTTATTTCTGCAATTACATCATCGCCCAATTCAATTTTGGACATCATTGATAGATCTATTACTTGGTGCATAAGTAATTGAATTAATTCATCCTTTGCATTCTCTTTTGTACTCATCCTAATTCATTTAAGTTTTCTATTTCTAAATTCCAAGCGGCATTTCTAATTATATCTTCTATCTCAACCCAATTCTCTGGTTCAGGATTACATTCAAATAGGTCTTTAGTATCTGAACTCGTCATACATTCATAAACAATACCATTATGCTGTACATTAAATAGTAGATATTTTCCAGTACATACTACAATTCCCATATACTTTTCCTTTTTCGTTTAAATCTCTTTGTCAATAGTTCCCAAATCAGAGCTATCACTTGTATCGTCTTTTTCATCTTTAACCCATATATAAATATCAATCTCTAATGGATTTGATTTGCCTGGAATGTACTCTGGATTATTAATCGTTTTCCATTTCATTCCACATCGCTTACACGTACATTTCGTTGGCATCCATCCGAAATTATAGGAATATTTATGTCCCCTAATCCTGCAAATTATTCTCCCTATTCCCATTGATTTCTTTTATTTTACCAACTATATTTTGTAGTGTAATATTTAGTCTTTCTTGTGCCTTTGCAAATTCCGTACGAATCCACTCCTCACGACCTTCTTCGATCAAAGCCTTATTAACAATTTTATCAATCTTCTTGTATATTTCATTACTTAATTGATCTGGACTCTTATGACTCGACATATAAAATATATCTTCACAATTAATTCCATCAAATGTTAAATGCAACTTTGCAGATCTGGTATAAATATCAACAACTTCAACTTGACATTAACATGGACAAATGGTCCAAGTTTTGTGGGGTGTGGTCGACTCCCATCCTCTAATTTTGGTCGGTTTAACGATACTTTATAAGTATCACTTAGGTATTCTTGTACGATAAATTCTGGATAGGTCATGATTGATCTTTATTTAGGTCTTCAATGTTTTTAATTTGTTGCTCTAATTCACTCACATGCCACTCGTAATCAAATAACTCCTCGACAGATAGTTTTCCTGCCTTATGCGCTTTATATGCCCTAGAAAGTTCACGGCGTGCCTTCTGTAGCATTTTGGATAGATATGAGACTGATTCGTGAACTGACTCAATATTTTTTACATCATGTTGTTTTTTAACGTTGTTTGTAAATATATTAAATTCAATATTTTTAAAACATTTTAAGAATCCTTTCAATGTTATCTTATCTTTGTCCATGATATTAGGTATTTGTTATAGGTTATATATAGGCTTTAAAAAATGTTTCAGTCCTATAAATATGAAGTTGAAAGACTTTTTAGATGATTTAATAACTTTGGATCTTCGATCTTATAGATTACCTTCATACCCTCTTGTTGTCTACGAAGTCCAATTGTCTTTTGTCCAGATCTAAATGAAATTAGGTGTAATTTTGCAACATTTGGGTCCATTTCAAAAACACAACCTGCAAATTGATCCTCTTGAGTTTGTAGTGGTACTGAAACCCAATAAACTCGATGTGAATTCATTATTTTCTTATATTGGCTCTTTGGAAATGAGAATGAATCATAATAAATTAGGGGTGCATTTGTCTTTACCTCGACATTATTACCATTAATTATCATATCCTTGGTTGAATCAAAAACATCAAGGGATTCTTCGACTTGATGGCCAGAATCCCTAAAATGTTTTGCAACTATCTTTTCACCTATCATTCCTAATAGAACCTTCTTATAGTCTATTTCCATGTGTCCATTCCTTTTTATAGATTGTTTCCCAATGTTTTCTGTACTCTCGAACGTTAATCATTTTGATTGTGTAGTTTGAGTACATATCACCTTCATAAATACCAACGAAGATTGTCATCGATGATGGAGTTACATAATGGTCTTTTGCCCATTTAAAAAGTTGTTTGATGTTACCCTTTTGCCTCATCTTTTTTGCAAAGGTTTTAAAGTCACAATCCCATGTAAGAGGATAGTAGCTCAGAATACCCGAGCTACCATGTCCTATATAACCAATATTAAATACAATTTGATCCATTAGTGAGAGTCTCCTACATTGTTTTTCTCTCCATAAATCAAGTAATCTGGGTTGATTACTTTTGCAACTTTTTGTCTTTCACCGGTAACATGCTTAATAACAATACCTTCATGTGGAACTTTAGTTCCTTCAATAAAGTTATTAAATACAAATTGGTCTTGTACCTCTTGGTTCCATAAACCTTCATAAAGAACTTCAACATGTGGTAATCCTAACACCTCTTCAATGATATATTGAGTCATTTCAGGATCCATATATTTACCATCAATAGTTAAATCAAATCCAGCAAATTGAGTATCTTTCAAGCCATATTCATAATTCTTTTGAATACCTGCACCGTAGATTTCTCCATAAAGAACAAATCCACCGCCAATTTCTGCAACATCTCTGGTTTTTACAGCTGCCCATAACTTCTCTTTGATACAATATTCTTCGGCACTTGTTCTCCAAACATCAGTTGAATAGAATCCCTGAGAATCACTACCTTTCTCCACGTTATGAGAACCATACACATATTCGTAATTAATCCACTCGTCAGCAAAGCCAAAGAATTTCTTCAATTTGTCAAAGAATGATAGTTTATTCTTGCGAACAATACCATATCTTGCATTTGTGCCATGTAATTTGCGGGTAATTTGAACTCCATCCTCTTCAGTAAATAACCCAGCTACATTTTTCAAGTTTGGAAACTTGTAGTAAACTGTGAAGTTTGGGTTAGATTGGTAACGAACCTTTTTACCGTTAGCCAATTGAATTTGCTTAACTGGTGGTTCGAACTTAGTAATACCTAACTCTTCCATTAAGTCCTTACCGACCTTGATGCTTGAAGCCTTGATATAAGTTATTGGAATGATTAAACATTCTGAATAAACTCCACGTAACTTTACAGTTCTAACTCTTTCACCTTTACGCAAGTATGAAGTTACTCCCATTTTTTCAGAAAGTTCTTGTGGAATTATAGCGTCGGTTGTTGCAATTGCTACTAAAGCACCTTGATTAAATTCGCCTTTTTTAGTGACTGCATTCCAACCTCCAACGATTGCTAATTCGATGTTATCAGCACCTTCAATAGGTCTGATTTCTGTGATTTGCCCTACATAGCAAACTGAGTTTTGATTTTCCATTATATTAATTCAAATTTAGTTAATGTGTCTCTTTTTTCTTCTTTATTAATTCCTATTAAATAGTTCTTAACATTATTAACAATTAATTTACTATAGAAAGTTCCAATATATGATAGAGTTACTTTTTTCTTTTCTGAAACTATATTTGTTAAATTGATTTTCTTATTCTTAATTTCGCTGATTGCAGCTAGAATTTGTGCTTTATATCCTGAATTACCGTCAACTAGATTAATTGTCTTAGTTGATAATATTCCATCTACAACAATTCTAAGTTGATGAGGTTTCTTACCTTTAATATATGTTATTAAATATTCGTCATATCCAATGTGGTTAAATCCTTCATCAGTTTTTTCATACTTGGCAACTTTAAAATTTGTTTCCATTCTTATTTAATTAATGATTCAATATAGTCAATAAAGTCTCCTGCATATGTTTTACCACCAACATTAAAACGTGTTAATTCGTTTTCAGTGTAATTTCTTGAATATGTCTTCCAATCATAAATTGTAAAGATATTTCCTTCAAATTCTACAACCCATTCCATTTGTGTTTTTTCATCACCAGAAGGTTCATCGTGTGTTGGTTCTCCTAGAGTTTCTATCAATTGATTATAATTATATGTTGCATTGATATAACCCTTTAAGGGATGTTCCAAATAATAAACCATCCGCATCTTGAAAATTAAGTACTTTAAAATTGTTCATATTGTTATTGTTTTAATTATAATGTAAATATAACTATAAACTTTGACCCGTGAAAACTTTTTTCAAAGTATTTTCAAAAAGTTATTAACAATTTGTGGTCGCGACAGGATTCGAACCTGCAATTTCCAAAAAATAGAAGTATCTCGAGTTCGTTCTATTCCCTTTGAGGAAGTGTCACCTTTTACACCACGCAACCGTTTGTGATTCAAAAAATTTCTGCCTTGGCTAAAAACTATCATCACGCGATAAAACTTCTTTGAATGGTTCAGGTATCTAAATAATTAAAAACTATTCTGAATCTACATATCATTAAAGCAGTACCTTTTTTAAGGTTCAAATCCGAACTGCAACTCATTTATTCCATAACTTACGAATAAGTTCTATGTTTGTTCATAGCGTCTGTAGATACTACAGATAGTTCACATCGTCGATTTGTGGTCAGGACAGGACTCGAACCTGCATAGTCTCAAGAGTTGACATTGCTTGGTGCACCAAGGAGACTTCCGGCATTTTACTCTAGTAGCGTCTACCATTTCGCCACCTGACCTGCAATTATGGTTGATGAGACCTCATGAAGTTTGTTGCCCTCCAAGCTCAGTTTCCGTAACGGCGCAAATGAATTTCAAAACCCGCTCTTGCCTCACGCCCAAGAGTATGTCGGTGTGTTTTACAGATACACACATCATCTGAGTAATCAACTCATTGTAGTCAGGACAGGATTCGAACCTGTAAATGGATTTATTTGATATATTAGTCCAACCCGCATTGTGACTGCGTCTACTGTTTCGCCACCTGACTATAATAAAACAACTACATAAGTACCACTTCAGTTTAGTTTTCAATGGACTACACAGCATCCCCAACTTACTTAATACCACTGTTAACGAAAATATGTGCCCATTCCGCTAGTTGTTTTTGTAGTTAGGGTTGGATTCGAACCAACGATGTTGCAACCTTTTCAGGGTGAGATACCACTTTCCCATTACGCAATACCTAACTTCCATAAATCCAGTCTGACCTGCCAGACAGTACAAGTCGAGATTAATTTGGCGCCTCGTTTTGTAGTGGATCTATTTATTATATCATTGTATCAATGTATTGTTTCTTCCAATCCATCCAAGGTTCTTTCGTGACTTTTAGGAGTGTTAAATATTTCCAATGCATAAACAATTTACGTTCATTCCAGTCTTTATATTTCTCAATGAATTCGTCCTCTTCATTCATTTTTGCCTTAAATCTATCAGCAGTTTCGGTCAATTTCGTGAATTTATCATCCAACTTTGCCAATCTTTTAACGCTTTCAGTATTTGAAAGTCCTTGAACTGCTTGAGTAACTATTAATTCCTTTAGATTTACAATTCTTTTAATTAGTGAATTGATTTCTGGCACCAATTCATTGTACTTTTCTTTCCAAATATCACGACTCATTTTAAAACCATCATAGTTATTTTGTAATTCTCGATCAGCCAAATCTTCGTTAAACAATTTCTCTGCATCAATTCCATAATACTTGTCAAAATCATCTCCGCCTGGAAGTGGTGCTTTAGTCGCTAAACTTGCAATTTCTGTATCTTTAGTTACATTTAAAACTGCAACATAACAATTACCTCTTTGTGTTTCTAGAAGTTTCTTAACTTCTTCTTGTGTGTATAGTTTCATAATTTTATTTTGAATAATTTCGGTCTAATAAATCGTGCCATGTTAAAACTCCAACCAAATGTGGTACTGACCATGAATCAGTATACATTGTCCAATCTCCATCAAAGTTTGTAAAATCAATTTGATAGTAATTTTCTAATATTGTTATCACACATTTTTCATTTGCCCATTTGTTTGGGCAAACCATCTGGAATGAATTTCTTTCTAAGAAACCCTCCGTCCATTTATTAATAGTCTCTTCCATTATAATTTAACTTCAAAACGATCTTTCATTCTAGTCAATGCCTCATCTGGTACGCCATGTACATTTACGCCTCCATGTCTATTTTCCACAATTAAGGAAGTAACCATATAACCCCACTGTTCTGCAAGTTTATAATAAGCATCCATTTCCCATTCCTGTGTGAATGTATTTGAAACAATGATTGTATCGTTATATCCCGCAGTATGGTTTAACAACATCGCATGTCCAACTGAATTTTGACACCATTGATGTGCATCTTTCAATTTAGTAGCATCAAACTTATATTCACCATCAACCATAAAATACATATCTGCTTCAAAGTGTGCAGTACCAGCGCCACCTGCTCCTAATAATCCAGCAGTTGTTGATTTTCCTGCACCTGGTAATCCTCTTAATAGTATTAAATTTTTCATTTCTTATAATTTTACAATTGATAATCTATTTGCCTCAACTACCTTTTCAAGTTTCTCAAGGGCGACATATGATGTTACTAAGGTTGTTCTAAAACATAAGTGATGTTCCTTATCTAAAAGAATTGCGTAGTTTCCACCGCCTAATTCACTGATTGCAACATTTGCACCAACTCTAATTCTATCAATCATTCCGCTAATTTGTTTCTCTTGTTCAGTCATTTTGTATTTGTTTTAATTATAGTGTAAATATAACTATAATATTTGATCCGTGAAAATATATTTGCAAAAAGTTATTAACAATTTTCTAAACTATCTGGATAGTACAAAAGTGTTGGATTTTTCTTTTGAATGTCAATCTCAGGATATTTTTCACCGAATGTTTTAACATCAAATCTTTCTGTGATTAAATGATTTCCATTTTTAGTTCTAATATTTGCAATAATTTTTTGGCCAAATGGTCTACATTTAGTATTAATAAATAACTGAACTTCTCTATCAAACTTCTCGTCTTTTGTATCGATATCTACAATCCATCGCTTCTCTTGAGTTTTGATTTGTCCAACTACTGAATCAAATAAACCCTTTTGATTATGATTGCCATCTTGAATCTTCTGAGCCAATTGAACCATCATATTAAGTGACACATCAAAATGATTTTGTTTTTGAACATGAATATATGCTCTTGCCTTAAACATCTCACACAGTTGAACTATTTCATCCCAGCGGCGCTCCAGATGCTCAACACTCTCAATACAATAGGTTTTAATAGTTCTAACCGATTGGTGATTGTCACGTTCTCCTTCTGGTTGGTCTTTTTTACGCTTAAAAATATAAAGCATATAAAAATCACCTCTATTTTCATAGTTTAGGAGTGGTTTGATTATGTTTAAATTGTTTATCATTATGCTTGTTCTTTATATGTGTTAATTAATTCGCCAACTTTAGTTAAAATTAATCTTTGAGAGTTGTATTCTTTTGCTTTAACATCTAAACTTCTAACTGAATTTTGTAAATGTTGTAATTGAGTTAATAAGTTTCCAATGGTTGCATCGTTTACTTTCTTTTGAGATTGTTTTGCAGTATGAAAGCTAATTAAGTCCTCTAATTTCTTACGATTATCATTCATTCTTTCAATACACTTTTCATAAGTTGAAATAATAGCAAGACTTGCAGTTTTATCGAAATCTTCCATTCCAGAAACGTATGAACCGTCGATTTTAACAAATCTCAAACCAGAATGGGTAGGAATATCGATTCTACTTTTGTCAATTCCATAACTTGCACAAACTTCAAAGAATAATTCATTATTGTTTGGTGTAAATTTGCAATTGGTTTCAAGGATATGTTTAGCGTCCATTGAATGTAATGGAACAATATTCTTATATTGACTTACTGGATATTCAATAATCTCGATGTCCATGTTATGAATCTCTTCGATATTTTCATAAATTGGTTTGTAAGTTCTAAAGAAACGTGTAGCGAATACCTCGTCCTCAATTGTGTTATAAACTTCCTCATCAAGCTCTTCATTATAAACTCTTGACTCATTAACCTTTTCAAGAATCTTATTATATTCGCGTAAACTGATTGTAGTCATGTTTTCTACATTATCATAACCAATCAAGTTACGAGTAGAACTTTTATATGTGATAACTTCTGGTTTCTCAGAAATAGTAATTAATTCACTGCTTGAAGTACCTCGTAAGGCATCTACTAATGGTTGTTTCCCATTAACTTCTAGTGTTTTGTAAGGAATGGTTTTAACAACATATAAACCCGTTTGAGAATCGTAACCTACTTTAATTGAATTTTCCATAATGTGTTTGTTTTAATTATAATGTAAATATAACTATAATATTTGATCCGTGAAAACTTTAAGTGTTAATTTCTTGTTAAAGTTATTAACAATTTTTCTTTAATGCCACTCTGCTTAATTCCTTCCGTACTTCTTGGTGTTAGGACAAAGTTTTCTAACCCATATCCACCATTTGCTTCGGGACTCATATTCAAATCATCAATTGCAACCCAATTGGTAATTTCTGGATGTAGTTGTAAATATCTACCAATCTCTAAAATTCTTTTACGTTCTAACCAGCGCTTCCACATAAACAGACCATTTGTCTCCGGATCAAATTCATGTAGGTTTGGTGTAATTGCAATTGGTCTTTTAATGATACCCTGTGCCTCGTAATAGTCTCCAAGTTCCTCCAAGTTTGCATGCAACTTCCAATCAGAACTTACAACAATTTCTGCACCTGTTTCTAACAGGACTTCATTTAATATCTTGATTGCCTTTTTATCGAAATCATCAAATCGTATCTCAACCGGAGCCTCCTTTAAATTTGAACTACTTTCAGGATTTTCCGAACGATACTTTGACCATTTCTTTGCCCTGCCTCCCCAATTATTGTAGAGACAAATTACTCCATCATTGTCCAGAAACAAAATTTTCATCTTTTAAAATATTTTTTATATAACCTACTTGATTTGTCCGTTAATAATATGTGTATGTTTTTCATAGTTTATTTTTTACAGTTATTTAGCATTGCTTCTCTAATTAAAGGTGTTATATGTGGAAGTTTTAATATTTCTATCAATTCCTCTTCACTACCAACTTCTCTTACTAATTCATCCCAAGATAAACTTTCTTGTTTAGGTTTTTGATAAAAGTTTTTATTACAAAAATCATCAGTACAAAAGGGTTTTCCTGATGAGTATTGACTTCTTCCACATTTAAAACATTTTTCATTAACAAAAGTTTCTTGTTTAGGTTCTTCTTTTGGAATGATTTTACAATCACAAGTTTTAAATCTACTTATTGTGGTGCATGATACTACTTGTCCTGTTCCATCACAAAATGAACAAATCTCTTCTTTTGGAATGATTATTTTGTAAGTTGTTTTTGTTTCTGAATCTCCAATGATAGACTTAAATCCTAAATGAGCAAACTCACAACTAGGATTTTTAACAAACCATTCTAAAAATTCATCATCAATAGCTTGTACACCATCAGTGATAAGTTGGTCATCTGTTGTTAGTATAATTTTTTTACACCAAATTACTTTATCAGTATTATCTAAATAGTCTAATAAATAAGCTTCTTCGTTACTTATGATAGTTGTTCCAACGCATTTTTTTTGAAATCCGTTTTGACCAATATACCAATCTCCCTCTTTAATTTCTTCATCAGAAGTGATGTATATATGTTGTTTTGTGGTTTTTAAATAATCTCCAAACCAATTAGGAGCATCGGTGTTTAAAACCACAAAGTCATTATCTTGACTTTTAATTATTCTACTTGGTTTGTCTGTTGGTAATATGTGTATGTTTTTCATAATATTTATAGCATTTAACCTTGCAATTGG
>JACCDZ010265559.1_pt1 | contig 28409 bp, 29 predicted proteins | sample 7449551 | NCBI WGS metagenome assembly JACCDZ01 (sample SAMN15323452, study PRJNA562643) | freshwater metagenome | isolation source: river surface water | place: USA:Blue River Watershed | collected 2017-08-18 | reverse complement strand
GAAAGTATTTTACAAACGCTAATTGAAATTGGTCCAGATGTAGTAGAAAATCCGAGCGATTATAAATTAGCTTCCAACTTTGTTTGGAGTGCCACCATGGCATTGAATGGCTTAATTCAAAAAGGAGTTCCTTCAGATTGGGCAACGCATATGATTGGTCATGAATTAACGGCTTTATACGAAATTGACCATGCGAGAACTTTGGCAATCATTGGTCCAAATTTATACCGCGTAATGTTCGACACGAAAAAAGAAAAATTAGCACAATACGGACAACGCGTTTGGAAAATTCAAGGCAATTCAACTGAAGAAATTGCAGAAAAAGCAATTGAAAAAACGGTTGAGTTCTTCCACAAAATGGGCATGAAAACCAAAATTTCGGAAAACGCTGAAAACATCGAAAACACAGCTGATTTCATTGTAAATCGTTTCGAAGAAAGAGGTTGGAAAGCCATGGGTGAAAAACAGAATATTACTTTGGAAAAAGTAAGAGCTATTGTAGAAATGAGTTATTAAAAATTAAAACACGAATTTCACGAATTAACACGAATAATTTTTAATGCAAAATTTAGAAGTTTTTAGCAAAGTTTAGAAAGCTTTACTAAAAAATTGAACCTCAAAAAAGCAAAGAAAATTGGTGTTAATTCGTGGAATTCGTGTTTAAATCCATTATAAAAAAGAGTTTCGCAAACGTTTTTTGTAAATCCTTTTTAAATGCCTATTTTTGATGTTCTAAATTAAATCGGAAAATGGAAAATAAGCCAAAATTTGCAGTCATAGGAGGGGGAAGTTGGGCTACCGCAATTGCGAAAATGCTTTGTGAAAATCAAGACGAAATTGCTTGGTACATGCGAAGCACTTATGCTATTGAGCATTTAAAACATCAAAAACACAACCCAAACTATTTGAGTTCGGTTGCGTTTGACACTAATAAATTGAAACTTACAAACGATATCAACGAAGCAGTTGCCTATGCAGATTATCTGATTTTTGTAATTCCATCCGCTTTTTTAAGTAAAGAATTGGAGAACTTAACAGAAAGTTTGAAAAATAAATTTATTTTTTCTGCTATCAAAGGAATTGTTCCTGAATCGAGTTTGATTGTTGGTGAACATTTTCATACTAAATATGATATTCCATTTGAAAATATAGGTGTTGTAACAGGACCTTGCCATGCGGAAGAAGTGGCAATGGAACGTTTATCCTACTTAACGATTGCCTGTAGTGATAAGAAAAAAGCCAAATTCGTAGCTAAAAATTTGAGTTCGCATTACATCAAAGCCAAAACTTCAGATGATATCATTGGAACTGAATATGCAGCCGTTTTAAAAAATATTTACGCCATTGCGGCCGGAATTGCACATGGCTTAGGTTATGGCGATAACTTTCAAGCGGTTTTGATGAGTAACGGTATTCGCGAAATGAAGAAATTCATTCGTAAAGTACATCGCATGAAACGAAACATTAACAATTCGGCTTATCTAGGCGACTTGTTAGTAACAGGATATTCCGTATTTTCTCGAAACAGAATGTTTGGAAACATGATAGGAAAAGGCTACACCGTAAAATCAGCACAAATGGAAATGAGTATGGTAGCGGAAGGTTATTATGCGGTAAAAAGTGCTTACAAACTAAACCAAGAATACGGGGCTGATACTCCAATTATTGATGCGGTTTACAAAATTTTATACGAAAACAAAGACGCAAAAACCGTTTTTAAAGCCTTAACAGAAAAACTAAATTAAATCCATGCTATTCTCATTAAAAACAGGTGCAATTGATCATTTAATCGATCACCCAGGAATTATTACGGCTTTTACGATTACCATCATTGCCATGTTGGTATTAGACTTAGGTGTTTTAAACAAAAAAGGACACGTGATTTCCAATCGTGAGGCGGCTATTTGGTCGGTGATTTGGATTTCTTTAGCAATGGGATTTAGTGGTATTATTTATCATTACATGGGAGCCGAAAAATTCATGCAATTTCAAGGTGCGTATTGGATTGAAAAAGCACTTTCGGTTGATAATTTATTTGTATTTATTTTAGTTTTTGGCTATTTCAACGTTGCTAAAGAAGCCCAACACAAAGTGTTATTTTGGGGTGTGATTGGGGCTTTGGTTTTTAGAGCAATATTCATTTTTGCGGGCGTTTGGCTATTGAACTACACCTATTTGCCTGAAATGGAGCTTTTTGGACACATGGTTAAAATCAATTACTTGTTAACTCTTTTCGGAATTATTTTGATTGTTGCCGGAATTAAATCGGCACTGAGTCAAGAAGAAGATGAAGGAAGTAAAGATTTTACAAAAAGTCCAGGTGCTCGATTTGTTTATAAATTTTTCAATGTAACCCATCAATACGATGGCGATAAATTCTTCACGATTGAAAACGGACTTAAAGTAGCAACGCCTTTGTTTGTGGTAGTCGCAATTGTAGAATTTACCGACTTATTATTTGCGATTGACAGTATTCCAGCGATTTTTGCTATTGCTCCAGATGATCCTTTTATTTTGTATACGTCGAATATTTTTGCAATTTTAGGATTGCGTTCGTTGTATTTCCTTTTGGCGAACTTTATGTACATGTTCAGTAAATTGAAATATGGATTAGGATTTATTTTGGCTTTTATCGGAACTAAAATGATTATAGCGCCGTTTTATCACGTTCCAACGAGTTTATCTTTGTCTGTTGTAGGCGGAGCTTTAATATTGTCTGTAATCGCTTCTTTGGTGTTTCCTGATAAGGATTAAATATTTGAACACAATATTAAACCGCAGATTCGCAGATTTAACCTAGTTAATCTGCGAATCTGCGGTTAATTTTTGGCTTTTACTTGATAGTAATTTCATCTATAAAAATAAAGGCATCACCGCCAGCACCTTGATGCCATTCCGGTAGTTTTCCGAAGTTTTTAGCGATTACTTTTACGTAACGAGCTTTTTTGCCTTTGATTTCATTAGAAGTGAAATTCAAAATCGTATTTTCCTCTAATTTTGGATCTAAGGTATTGTTTACCGAACCGAAAAACATAAAATTTACATTATCATCCGAAATATAATAATCGACTTTCGTTGGCATTAAAATCCAAGAACGTTGGTCTTGTAAAAATCGTGCTGAAATTTCACTAACACTTTTTACTTCTTTTAAATCCACAACCGCTTCAAAATCCTGACTTTGGTAGCCTTGCCAATCGCCTTTTCTCCAGTTCTCCGTTCCTAAAATACCATCTAACAAACCTTCTGGACCACCAGCATGATATTGTGGATTGTAAACCGATTTAATATTGATGCTGTAATTGTTTGGTTTTTTGAAGAAGGTTGCGGAAATGGTATCACTAACATTTAAACCTTCTAAATCTTCTCTTGAAAAAGCATAAATTTTGGTTGAATTTGAAATTTCAAATGGCTTTGAATATATTGAAAACTCCTTTTCTCCTTCAATTTTGTAGAAAATCATATGTTTTCTAAATTTTCCATTATCTAAATTATTATTATCCATAGAAACTAATAATTTATCTTTAAAAGCTTTGCTTTCCGCTTGAATTACTGGAACTGGAATGATTAATTGACACTCTACTTTATCTATAGTTTCCATACCAAATTGTGGCAAAATACCTCTAGCATTTGGTAAGTGAAGATAATTTGGTTTATTTCCATCAATACTAACTTTCGCGTCTAAGTAAGGTTCATTAATATCCCATTTCGGCTGTCCAGGGGTCACCGAATAAATCCCCATCGAACTCAACACATACCAAGCACTCATTTGTCCACAGTCTTCGTTTCCAATTAAACCATCGGGTGTATTGGTGTAAAAATTCTCTAAAATATACTTGATTTTTTCATTCGTTTTTTCGGGTTTTCCCACATAATTGTACAAATACGCCATGTGGTGACTTGGTTCGTTTCCGTGTGCATATTGTCCAATTAAACCGGTTACATCAACTTGTTCGCGACCAGTAGTTTTACTTTCGCTGTTGAACATTTCGTCTAACTTCGCTTCAAATTTTTCTCGTCCGCCATACGCTTCAATCATGCCTTCAATATCTTGTGGCACGAAAAACGAGTATTGCCATGAATTTCCTTCAGTAAAATTATTGTTGACTTCTCTTGGGTCGAAAGGTTTGTCCCAACCCCCATTTTTCTTTGGACGCATGAAACCGGTTTCCCAATCGAAAATGTTTTTCCAATTTTGAGAACGTTTCATGAAATATTGATAATCCTCTTGTTTGTTTAAAATTTGTGCCATTTGCGCAATACACCAATCGTCATAGGCATATTCTAAGGTTTTGGAAATGCTTTCGTGTTCGTCATCAATCGAAATAAATCCGTTTTTCTTGTAGGCATCCAAACCTAAAACATCGCGCATGGCAGACGCTTTGCTGGCTTCAAAAGCCTTTTCGTAATCAAAACCTTTTATTCCTTTTGCCATCGCATCAGCAATTACAGAAACCGAATGATAGCCAATCATACAATCGGTTTCATTGGAAGCTAATTCCCAAACCGGTAATCTTCCTCCTTGTTCATATTGTTTGATGAAAGTGTTAATGTAATCAGCTGTTCGTTTTTTATCAATCAACGTGTATAATGGATGCGCGCCTCTAAAAGTGTCCCAAAGCGAGAATACCGTGTAATAATCAAATCCTTCGGCTACATGAATTTGGTTGTCTCTGCCGCGATATTTTCCGTCTAAATCTTGCGCAATATTGGGTTGCATCATCGTGTGATATAAAGCGGTGTAGAAAATCGCTAATTTGTCTTTATCATCAGAAGTAACCTCAATTTTTGATAATTCTTTGTTCCAAAGCGCAATAGCAGCTTTATGGACTTTATCGAAATTCCAATGTTTGATTTCGGAACTGTTTAATTTCGCACCTTCGTAACTCGTTGGAGAAAGCGATACTTTTACAAGGATTTTTTCGCCTTTTTTGACGTTCCCTTTTTTAGGATGTATAATAAATCCATTTTGCATTGTGTTATTATAATATTCAAAAAACATTGGTTGATTAAATTCTATCCTAGCCCAAATTTGTTGGTTTCTTGCCCAAGCTTCACTTTGACGATAAATTTCAATAGTTGTATCATTTATTATTTTATAATCTTTCCCTATTAATTTATCCCTATGATTCAAATCTAACATTATATGTGGTTGACATTCATCATGAAAAGTATATTCATGAAAACCAACACGTGTTGAAGTGGTTAACCTAACATCAATATTATATTTATCTAAATGTACTGAATAAAATCCTGCAGAAGCTTTTTCATTTTTATGTTGGAATTTTGAAGAATACAATTTTGAATCTAGAGTATTAATTCCAACCGTCGGCATCAACATAATGTCACCATAATCCGAAACACCGGTTCCATTCAAATGCGTGTGGGAAAATCCGTAAATCAAATTATCGGAATAATTATAACCACTACAGCCATCCCAACTCCCATCGATTCTAGTATCAGGAGAAAGTTGCACCATTCCGTAAGGCACTGTTGCGCCTGGGAATGTGTGTCCGTGACCGCCTGTTCCAATAAATGGGTTGACGTGTTTGGCGAAATCTTGTGCCTGAGAAATTGTTGTAGTTAAGAAAGCTAAAGCAATAAGAAATGGTTTCATGTTGTGTTGTTGAAGTTGTATTAAATTTTTATATTTTTCTTTTTCAATAATTTATCATTAAAAAAGTATTCTATTGTTTTCGAATCAATATTGATTTTTATAAAAGTGCAGTTTTTATACAATTTAAACTTAACTGGCGAACCCATAAATCTCAATTCAAAAATGGATTCAGAATAAATTCTATCAAAATTCAAAATTGCTTTTCCGTTAAAATCTGTAATAAATGTTGAATTATTAGCTTTATTATGAATTGATGCTCCAGCTAAAGGTCCGTTCATACTGTAAACTTCTATGTTAACAGAACGTTCTTGAGATTGACTAAACCCAAATTGGAAAGTCAAAAGCAAAAAGAAAAGGATTTTCTTCATTTTAAACTTTTTTCAAAATATAAAATTGAGGAAAAAAATTGAGGAAAACAATCCTATATCTAAAAAGTAGAGAATTATAAAAACCGCAGATTCGCAGATTAAATACTAAATCTGCGAATCTGCGGTATTTTTTTTAAAATCTAATTCGCAAAAACGCCTCTTTTATTGATAATTGGTAAATCGGCAGTGGCTTTTTCGTTGATGGTGTTTACTCGAAATACGAAAGTTTTATCGAATAATTGACCGTTTGAAAAGTACGACAACATGAATTCGTTATTCAATTGTAAGACGTTGTTTTCTAACAATTCTACTTTAACGGCGGTTCTAGGTTCTACTTTAGCAAATGCATGACGGAATGTTCCGGTTTTGCGTTCTTCGCCATTGATTAAACCATAAGCGCGTGAAACTACCATAGCCATTTCCAATAAATTATCGGTGTCGTTTACTAAGTAAGCGTACCAAGAATTCTCCATAAAATCGTCGTTCCATTCTTGAAAAGCTACAATGTGAACGCCTTCTACTTTTGGGATGATAATATCTTTTTTCATTGAAACAGTATTAAGATTAAAGAATTAAGTATTAAGACTTTATCTTAATTTATATACTTGATTTGAATTGCTCTAAGAAACGAACGTCGTTTTCGTAAAACATACGGATATCACCAATTTGGTACAACAACATTGCAATACGCTCAACTCCCATTCCGAAAGCAAAACCTGTGTGTTCGTCTGGATTGATGCCGCAATTTTTCAATACGTTTGGATCTACCATTCCGCAACCACCAATTTCTAACCAACCGGTTCCTTTGGTAATTCTGTAATCGGTTTCTGTTTTTAATCCCCAATAAATATCGATTTCAGCACTTGGTTCTGTAAATGGGAAATACGAAGGACGTAAACGAATTTTCGATTTTCCGAACATTTCTTTAGTGAAATACAACAAAGTCTGTTTTAAATCGGCAAAAGAAACGTCTTTGTCAATATACAATCCTTCCACTTGATGGAAAATACAGTGTGAACGCGAAGAAACTGCCTCGTTACGGAATACTCTTCCTGGAGAAATCGTACGAATTGGCGGTTTGTTGTTTTCCATATAACGCACTTGCACTGATGAAGTGTGCGTTCTTAACAAAACATCAGGATTGGTTTGAATGAAAAACGTATCCTGCATATCTCTTGCCGGATGATATTCTGGTAAATTTAATGCGGTAAAATTGTGCCAATCATCTTCGATTTCTGGACCTTCAGACACATTGAAACCAATGGTTGAAAAAATATCAATCATTTGGTTTTTTACAATTGAAATTGGGTGGCGCGAACCAATGTTCATCGCTTCTCCTGGACGTGTAGTATCGCCGTAAATTCCTTTTGCTTCTTCTTTATTTTCTAAAGCGTCTTGAATGGTTTTTACCTTTTCTTCTGCCGAAGTTTTCAATTCGTTGATTACTTGTCCGAATTCTTTCTTTTGTTCGTTTGGAACATTTTTGAATTCGGCAAAAAAGTCTTTCAACAAGCCTTTACTTCCTAAATACTTGATTCGGAAGGCTTCTAATTGTTCTTTATTATCGGTTTGAAAAGCTTTTACTTCTTCAATATGGGCTTTAATCGTTTCTGTCATCGCTCGTTTTGTAAAATGCAAATTTATGTATTTTGTTTCAAGTTTCAAGTTTCAAGTTGTCTAAAACTTCTAAAATCATAAATCGTTAATCATAAATCATCAATCTATCAACTCTTTCTCTAAAAAGTAACCTACAATTGCTTCTTTCATTAGTACCGCTTGTTCGCCTGCTTTTAATGGTGGCAATTCTTCTTTTACTTTGTAATGGGGCCAGCCGTCGTTGTCGAAATATTCAAACTCGTAGTAACCGTAAGGTTCTAACAAACGGCAAATGGCGATGTGCATTAGGTTTACTTTTTCATCTTTTTTGAAAGTAGCGTGAATTTTTCCCAATTCTTGCACACCAATTAAGTAGATGATTCCTTCTAAATCAAGGTCTTCTCCGCCTGAAAATTTTTCTGATAATATGTTGACAACGCTTTCCCAACGTTCTTTTAATTGTATATCTCTGGACATTTTTTTTAAGTTTGAAGATGGATGCTGGAAGCACAAAGTTTCCCATCAATCTAATAATATTTCTGCAAAGATAACAACAGAAAACCACTTTCAACAATTCTTTTATCTTTGTTCATTATTCTATTTTCTTTCAAATGAGTTTTATTGATATTGTTTTTGCGGTTTTATTGGGTTTTGCGGTTTATAAAGGATTGAAAAACGGGCTTTTTGTGGAAGTCGCTTCATTTATAGCTTTGATTTTAGGAATTTATTTAGCGATTAAATTTTCGAATTTAGTAGGCGCTATTTTTACTGGATTTGTACCAAGTTGGAATCCGAAATATATTGAAATTACGGCTTTTATCATTACGTTTTTGTTGGTGGTGATAGGAATTCATTTAAGCGCAAAAATTCTAACCAAATTAGCGGATTTTGCTTTTTTAGGTTGGATTAACAAATTGGCTGGTGTGCTTTTTAGTTTGTTGAAAACGATTCTAGCATTGAGTGTAGTGCTTTTTATCTTTGAGAAAATCAACATTAATAATATGCTACTTTCTAAAGAAACGCAAGACAATTCGATTTTTTATAATCCAATTCAGAATATTTCAAAAGCGATTTATCCTACGATTGAAGGTTGGTATGATAGTTTGAAGAAAGAAGTTGAGAGTGAATAAAGTTTCTACAAGCTAAGTCTGAACACTTTCAACTGAACACTGAACACTATTCCTTCACTTCCTTAATCGCTTCTTTGTTAATCCAAGCTTTGGTTTTGTCGGTGAGTTCTACTTGTTTCCAGTTGCCTAATTCTTCTAAAACGAAAACTTTTGTGCCTTCGTGAAGCGTTACTACGTCTTCCGAACTGTTTTTTGGTTCCGCTTTTAATGTCGTTGCTTCTGCAAAAACGATGGCTGGATTGTTATTCGCATCGAATTTCTTCTGTAAAAAAGCAGAGAAAACGGTTACGCCAATTCCGATTAAAAACAACAGAAACAAACTGAAAAAAGTACGCTTTAGAAACACGGTATTTCCAAAATAATAACCTAAAAAGGAAAGTAAACTTAAAAAAGCAATAAAAACAGCAATCCAAGCCCAAGTATCATAATGAAAAACGCTTGTGAACTCTTTCACCATTTTCTTTAAACCAACATCTGGAAGGACTTTAATATCGTCTATTGCCATTTTTTGAGCAAATGACAGATTGGTTTGTATAGCTTCGTCATCTGGGTTTAAAAGCAATGCTTTTTCGTAATTGTAAATCGATGGCGCTACTTTTCCTAATTTGTAGTAACAATTCGCAATATTAAAATACAAATCAGCCGATTCGTTGCCTTTGTTTACAATGCTTTCGAAAGATTGCAACGCTTGTTCGTAATCGCCTTTGTTGTATAAATCGTTAGCTTTTTTAAAGGTAGCATCGATGGATTCACTTGCATTGGCAAATGAAATCAAAAACAAAAGGAATAGTATAATCTGCTTTTTCATTATTTCAATTGTTTTTCAAGTTCTGAAATTCGTTCCACAGCTCGTTCAAAATCATTTGTCATGGCAATATCGGTTGCTGGCGCGTATCGTGCGAATTCGCAATCGTTCATTAACTCCATAAATCGATTAATACTTTCTTCAGATGCGTTTCGTTGTTGCAATAATTCGATGATATTGTCTTTACTCATTTCAACGGTTTCGATATGTAATTTGGCTTTCAAGAAATTGTGTAATGCTTTTTCCATTGCCATATAAAACGGTACTTTGTCGCCCATTTGTTTTTTGGCTTCCGACAAATATTTTTTCACTAATCGGTTGTTATTTCTAACTCGGTTACCCACCACATCGGCATCTTTTGCTTCTTTTTGTTTTCTAGCAATCATCACAATCGGAATCAATAATAATGGTGCAAATAACAAACTATAAAACAATCCTGAACCTAAGAAATCTTCTCTCGATTTTGAAACAAATTCGGTTTTCAACTTATTGAATTGAAATACTTCTTTTTTCTGAATGACTTGTTTGTTTGTACTTGGTGTGTTGGCAACAAAGTTTCCATCACCTTCAGCTACATCAATGGTAATTTCTTTTGAAGTGATGGTTTTATATGATTTACTTACCAAATCGTAGTACGAAAACTCCATTGGTTTAATAGTATATTTTCCTTTAAATTGTGGAATTATCGTGTATTTGTCCGAAACTTTTCCAACCATACCCGTTAATGGCGTTTGTACATTTTCGGTATGCGATGGTTCGTACATTTCTAAAGCACTTGGAACTACGGGTTTTGGTAAGGTAAATAATTTTAAGTTTCCTTTACCTGAAACACTTACTTCTAAATCTAAGGATTCGCCTGCTTTTAATGCTGTTTTTGATGGATTTACTTTAAAATCGAAATTCCCTACAGCTCCAGTAAAACTCGCTGGTTTTCTGTTTTCTGGAAGTGGTTTTACGTTAATGGTTTGCGTTCCTGTTGAAAGTGATTTTTCAATAACTCGCATTTCGTATTCACCAAACCAATCGCGACGACCTGTTGGCACCTCAGCATCTAAATCGATTTTGAAAGGTTCTATGGTTTTAGCGCCCGATTCTAATGGATATAAAATCACTTTTCGAAGCACTACCATGCTGTAATCTTTGCCGTTGTATTTTCCGCGTTCAGCACGCAATTGCTTCATGTCGATATACTGACTCCAGAAATCATTGTATTTTGGTGCTTTGAAATTTCTGAAATTCCCAACCGTTGAACGAGGTTCGAAATACAACTTGTAAACTACTGTAACGGGCTCGTTTACATACGGATTTTTTGTAGATAATTCGGCTACCAAATGAATTCCTTCTCCATAATTCACATTTGTTGGTTGTTGGCCTGGATAGTTTGGCATTTGGATAGGATCGGTAATCGTAATTTTTATGGGTGCTGATTTGTAAACTGTTCCGTCATATTCAATTGAAGCTGTGCCAATAGTAAAAGTTCCTTTTTTAGTTGGGGTTAAATAGTAAATGACCTGAGTTGAAATTTCTCTTTTTTGGTTCACTCTACCATTTATAATCGTAATTGAAGTTTGGTTTCCTTTATTAATGAAAGGTCCTTCCGCTTTAAATCCGGGAAACTTTGGAGCTACAAAATTATCCCCTTCATTATTTATAGAAAAAACCAATTGAATGCGCTCGTTTAAACCATAAGAACTTCTTTCTGTTTGTGCTTCAAATTTTACTTGAGCGGAAACAGTATTATAGTAAACCGATAAGAATAAAACTAAAAATATCTTTTTCATTTGTTACCAATCTTTTTCATTTGAAACCGGACGTGCTTTTACCTTCTTAGCATTCACTTTGTCCTGCACTTTCTTCTCTGCATTATTAACTGCATCTAAAATATTATCGATGCGTTGTTTGTCGGCACCGCTTGGTTTTGGGTTTTCGTTTTTATCTTCTTTTTTCTCTCCGTTACCTTTACTTTGTTGGTTATCGCCTTGTTTGTCTCTATTGTTCTGATCGTTTTTGTCCGAATCTTTCTTATCGTTTCCTTTGTCGTTTTTGCCGTCTTTATCTTTTGGCTGTGGTTTATTGTCTTGACCTCCACCACCTTTGTTGTCTTTCTTATTGTCTTTTGGTGGCGGATTGTCTTTATTTTTTCTTTTAGCTAAAGCGTAATTGTATCGGGTTTCTTCGTCATTTGGATTATTTCGAAGCGCGTTTTTGTAAGCATCTGCTGCTAAATCATATTTCTTTTCTAGCATAAAAGTGTTACCTAAATTATGATAAATTCGGTACTTTTCTTCTTTCGTTTTCGCATGTTCCAAGGCTTGAATATATCGAATTTGTGCTTCGCCTTGTTGGTTTTGACGATACACACTATTTCCTAAGTTATATCCAGCAGTTGCTTTTTTAGGTGATTTTTTTGATTCGGTTACACGAAAATCGGCTTCGGCATCAGCGTATTTTTTTTCTTTAAATGACTGATTTCCGTTGTAAAGATTTTTGTCTTTTTCTTGTCCGAAAAGCAAAACACTATTCAATAATAGCACTATGTAAAGTATCTTACGCATGTTTCTTTTCATTAAATAAGTTCAACTTTTGCACCCATGCCGTTTTTTTCTCTAATAAGAAAACATCTATCAACAATAATAAAAACCCTAGAGCTAAAAACCATTGGTATTGCGATTCAAAATCAGCAATTTGTTGTGATTCGAATTCTGATTTTTCGATTTTATCTAATGACTTTTTAATTTCTTCTACCACATCTTTTGTAGTAGTTCCTACCATATATTTTGATTTTGTATTATCTGCAATTTTCTTTAAAACTTCAGGATATAACTTAGTAATTACCGTTTGTCCTTCTTGGTCTTTTTTATACGAAGCGATAGTTCCTTTATCATCACGTAAGGGAATTGGGCCACCTTTTTCTGTTCCTACACCAATTGTTATAATACGAACTCCTTTTTCTTTTGCCAATTCAACAGCGTCATCTACTCCTTCTCCGTGGTCTTCACCATCAGAAACTAAGATGATTAACTTACTAGTATCTTTTACATCAAAGAAATCTACCGCTAATTGAATAGCATCATTAAAAGCAGTTCCTTGCGAAGAAACCATATTGGTATTCATACTTTGCAAGTACATTTTAGCAATACTATAATCGGTTGTCATGGGTAAAACTGGATAAGCACTTCCTGCATAACCTACAATTCCTACGCGGTCATTTCCTAATTGGTTGATGATTTGCGAAACGATTTGCTTGGTTTTTTCTAATCGATTTGGCGCTACGTCTTCGGCTAACATACTTTTTGAAATGTCTACTGCAAACACAATATCAATTCCTTGACGCTTTACGGTTTCCATTTTCGTTCCCATTTTTGGGTTCACCAAAGCAATAATAATACAAGCCAATGCTAACAACAAAACTCCTAATTTCAAAGCCGGTTTAAAGCTGGATTTCTCTGGTGCCAATTGATTAAACAATTCCAAATCGGCAAAAATGGCTTGTCTTTTTCTTTTCCAAAACAAATTGAATAGAAAAAGTGCTACTATTACGGGTAATAGCGCTAATAAGTAAAAATATATTGGACTTTCTAATTCAAACATTGTTTTTCTTTCTAAACGATTCCTCTAAAAACTGAATTTCTCAATAACACCTCAACACCTAACAATACAAATGCAATCAACACGAAAGGTTTGTATTTCTCATCGTAATTGTAGAATTTTTTCTCGTCAATTTCGGTGGTTTCTAACTTATTAATTTCGTCGTAAATAGCTTGTAATTTTTTGTTTGATGTCGCTCTAAAATACTTTGCATCGGTAGCTTTCGCAATTTCTTTCATTAAGCCTTCATCAATTTCTACAGGCATTCTTCTAAATACCAATTTACCATTCGCATCTTTTGCAACTGGAAACATGGCTTGTCCATTTGTTCCAATTCCAATGGTATACACTTTGATGTCATATTCTTTAGCAATTTCAGCAGCAGTTCTAGGATCTATTGTCCCTGAATTATTCACACCATCCGTTAATAAGATGATGATTCTACTTTTTGCTTTGCTGTCTTTAATTCGGTTGATAGCGGTGGCTAAACCAACACCAATTCCGGTTCCATCAGCAATAATGGAATCATCATATTCGATGGTTTTTAACGATTGTAAAATGATGGTTTTATCAGAAGTTACGGGAGTTCTCGTATAACTTTCACCTGCATAAACTACTAATCCAATTCTATCGTTAATTCTATCTTGCACAAATGTGGAAGCTACTTTTTTCAAAGCTTCTAAGCGATTTGGTTTTAAATCATTTGCCAACATACTACTCGAAACATCGATTGCCATTACAATATCAATTCCTTTTGTGGTTTTCGATTTTGAAGTTACGTCAACACTTCTTGGTCGGGCTAAGGCGATTATGATAGAACTTAATGTTAAAATTCGCAATACGTATAAAAACGGTTTTGCTTTAGCCAAGAAAGTTCTATTCTGTTTGAATGGTTCTAATGAACTCATTTTTACCGTTGCCGAAAGTTGGTTTCTTTTATAAAATAACCAACCAATTGCAATTGGTAAAACCAAAAACAACCATAAAAATTCCGGATTTAAAAAGGTTACTTTTCCCATTATTTCTTGGCTTTTCTTAGTTCGATTGAATTCTGAATTTTCTCTATAATTTGCTTCGCATGTTCGTCTTCTTCTTTGTAAATTAAGAAAAATTCTTGAGCACCTCCAGGCTGAGACAATACCATGATTTCGTATTCCATTTTCACATCTTCTTCTCTCACAGGGTCAAAAGCGGTAAATGTTCCGTAGGCTTTTTTACCCGAAAGTCCTTTTACATTTTCGAATTCGCCAGTTTTCACGATGATATTTTTAGCTCCAAACTTTTCTAATTCTTTCAAATCGGCTTCCAATGCTAAATCTAAATCTATCTTCGTGGTATCTTTGTAAGCGGTTGTAATTAAAACAATTGAGAAATCATCTGTAATATTTCCATACGCAAAACGACTGGTTGATTTTACGTTTTCTGGAAGGTTGTTTTGAATTTTCTCATCTATAGTTCGTTTTAAAACTTTTGGCGATGAAATAATGATAGCAGGTTCGCCATATTCCGAAGTAATCCATTCTTTTTCCAACAATTCTTTGGTAGAATAGCCAAAATAACTGTCTTTCACAAAATCAAATCCTACTGTGTAAGCAAAAATTACAACAGAAGCCACCAATAAAAAGGCTGAAATTCCGATAGAAATAACCAAACGTTTGAACTTTTGCTTTTGCATTTCTTTTTTACGCACTTCTTCAGCAAATAAAATTGCGGCTTGGTCTTCGGTTCTTGGTAAGGCTTTATCAATTACTAATAAGAATTTATCGATGATTTTTTTATCGGTTTCAATTTCAAATGGTAAAGGTTGTGATTTGGCAAATTTAACCAAATCGGAATTTTCTAAAACGCGACTGAATTTTTCCAAATCTTCACGATTTACAAACATTTTCTTGTCTTTAATCGCTTTTTTTAGTGATTCTATCAATTCACTCGAAGTACTTTCCATTGCTGGAATATGAACCGATTCTTCGATGTACGTTCTGGTGATATCGGTCATTTCAGAATAGTATTCTTTCACATCACCGCGTTGCACCAATTGTTTTTTATCTAAGTTTTGAAGATACGCAATCGCTTTTTCAATTGGTGAAGCGAAAAATTCTTCTTCTTGTTTTTTGTCTTTTTGTAAACGTTTGATGATGAAGTATGATGCAAATCCAGAAGCCACAATCAACACCAATAAAATTAGGAGTTTCCACCATTCGCTCATTGGTTTTTCTTCGGTAGCGATGATGTCTTTGATATCATACATTTGTTGTTTCGTGGTATCGACTTTTATATCGTTTACCAAAATCGAAAGTGAATCAGTACGGAATTCTTTCTGATTGATTTTTACCAATAATTTCGGAATCACATAGCGTCCCGAATCAAATTGGGTTAACCCGTACTTTTTGATTAATTCGTATTGGTTGTCGTTCTTAACTGTGTCAATTGGATACGATTCTAATATTTCCAAAGCACCAAAAAACTTTCCATCCGGAAAAACCACTTTATCTTTTGCGTTTACTTTTGCTTTGATGGTTAAATTGAATTGCGATCCAATTTTAATTTGGGTAGAATCAATAGAAGACGAGATTTGTTGGGCAAACCCACAAACACTAAAAATTAAGAAAAAAAGAAAATATTTAATTGATGATTGATGATTAACGATTTTAGATTGCAGAAGGTATGGAATCATCTTAATTAATGATTTATAATTTTTCAATGAATTTTGAATATTTATTAAAAACATAATTTTTTCTGCTATTTATTTTTTTTCAGCATTCTTTTTTGCTGTTTTGATACTTGCTACAAAAATTGAAATCAATTCATTTGCCTCAAGTTTTAATTGATCTAATATTTTTGAATTAGAATGTAAATTAGCTCTTTCAATGATTTTTAAACAATTGTTTGTTTCTCTCAACTCTTTCAAACAAATTCCCATCTTATGCACAAAATCTTTATTGCTTTCGGCGCTTTGAGCTTCTCCATAATTTAATGCTGGCGATGTAGAAGATCGGATAATTTGTCCTGTTAAGTGATTACCTGCATAACTTTTTTCTACATGATTTGTAAACAAAATAACATTTGCAGCAAAATCAATCAATCTTTCTTCTAAATCAAATCTTTTCATTCTTTTTTTAACTTCTTAAATCAAAAATCGTTAATCTTAAATCATCAATTTCTCGCTTTAAAATAACCTAATAATTTGGTTACATAGCTTTCATCCACTCTTGAACTAATCGTTCCTGCTCCACATTTTGAAAAAATATCTTTGAAATAATTTACGTTTTCACGATAGTATTTTTCATAATCCATTCGCACTTTTTTTGACGTAGTATCTACCAAAAGTGTTTCGCTTGTTTCGGCATCTAGCATATTTACCACACCAATATTTGGAATGCTTTCTTCGCGTTGGTCAAACACTCGAATACCGGTTACATCATGACGTTTTGAAGCGATTTTTAGCGTGTGTTCGTAATCTTTCACCATGAAATCGGAAATTAAAAACACGATGGCTTTCTTTTTCAAAACGCTCGATAAATATTTCAAAGCTTGCGATAAATCGGTTTTTTTGCTTTTTGATTCGAATTCGATTAACTCGCGAATGATTCGTAAAACGTGTGATTTTCCTTTTTTAGGCGGAATAAACAATTCGATTTGGTCCGAAAACAAAAGCAAACCAATTTTATCATTATTCTGAGTCGCCGAAAATGCTAACGTGGCTGCAATTTCGGTAATCATATCCCGTTTTAACTGATTTTTTGTACCAAAACTTTCCGAACCCGAAATATCCACCATTAACATCATGGTTAATTCGCGTTCTTCTTCAAATACTTTTACGAATGGTTCGTTGTAGCGTGCGGTTACATTCCAATCGATAGCTCTTACGTCGTCACCGTATTGGTATTGGCGCACTTCTGAAAAGGTCATCCCGCGTCCTTTAAACGAAGTGTGATATTCTCCCGAAAAGATGTGATCACTCAATCTTCGGGTTTTGATTTCTATTTTTCGAACTTTCTTTAGAATTTCTTTGGTATCCATACTTTTAGTGATAAGTGATAAGTGATAAGTGATAAGTTTAAAAGCGGTTGCTAATTACTATTCACTTGTTACTAATCACTATTAAGGCACTTCAACTTCGTTAACAATTCTGCTGATGATGTCTTCTGTGGTTACATTTTCAGCTTCAGCTTCGTAAGTAATTCCGATTCTGTGACGTAATACATCGTACACAACGGCACGAACGTCTTCTGGAATTACATACCCTCTACGTTTGATGAAAGCGTAACATTTAGCAGCTGTGGCTAAGTTGATACTTCCACGTGGCGAGGCTCCAAAACTGATTAATGGTTTTAGACTTTCTAATTTATATTTTTCTGGATAACGCGTTGCGAAAATTAAATCTAAGATGTATTTCTCGATTTTTTCATCCATGTATACTTCACGAACGGCTTCTTGCGCTCTTAAAATTTGCTCTAACGAAACCACTTGGTTTACTTTTTCAAAAGCACCTTTTAAATTTTGACGAATTACATGGCGCTCTTCCTCCATTTTTGGATAATCAATTACCACTTTTAACATGAAACGGTCAACTTGCGCTTCAGGTAATGGATAGGTTCCTTCTTGGTCAACCGGGTTTTGCGTTGCCATTACTAAGAACGGTTTGTCTAACTTAAACGTTTCGTCACCAATGGTAACTTGCTTTTCTTGCATGGCTTCTAACAAAGCAGATTGCACTTTTGCAGGCGCACGGTTAATCTCATCCGCTAATACGAAGTTGGCAAAAATTGGCCCTTTACGAATGGTAAAGTCGTTTTGTTTGATGTTATAAATCATGGTTCCTACCACATCGGCTGGCAATAAATCAGGTGTAAACTGAATACGACTAAACGAACCATGAACTGCTTGAGAAAGCGTATTAATGGCTAAGGTTTTTGCTAATCCAGGAACTCCTTCCAATAAAATATGTCCTTGACCCAACAAACCTATTAATAATCGCTCGACCATGTGTTTTTGACCTACGATTACCTTATTCATTTCCATTGTAAGTAAGTCTATAAAAGCACTTTCTCTTTCAATCTTTTCATTAATTGCCCTAATGTCTAAGGTTGATGTATTTTCTTCCATTTTATGATTGTATTTGGCGGTGTGAAATTAACAACATTTTTTAACAGTGCAAATTGAATTTTTTTTTGCTTTTAACTTGTTAACATTGCGTTAAAAGTGAATAAAAAAGAATGATTTTATGAGTGTTTTATGATTCTATTTTATAATTTTAAGAAAAAATTAAAAACACAACAACTATGTCTGTAGAATTATCACCTATTATTGCCGGAGTTATGAATTGGGGTGTTTGGGATAAAAACCTAAATACCAATGAATTTACTCACTTAATTAATTTATTCATAGAAAACGGAATCACTACTTTTGATCATGCCGATATTTATGGAGGTTATACCACTGAAGCTTCGTTTGGAAAAGCACTTACTGAAAGTAAAATAGATCGCAAAAAAATTCAATTAATTACTAAATGTGGAATTCAATATACTTCTGAAAACAGACCTAATAATTCGATAAAACATTACGAATACTCGAAAGATTATATTATTTGGTCAGCCGAAAATTCATTGAAAAATTTACAAACCGACTATTTAGATGTTTTTTTGCTTCACCGACCAAGTCCGTTAATGCAAGCGGACGAAATTGCCGAAGCCGTTTCAAAATTAAAAGCAGATGGAAAAATTCTATCTTTTGGAGTTTCTAATTTCACACCTTTTCAAACCGAATTATTACGTCAGAAAACCGAAATTTCTTTTAATCAGGTACAGTTTTCTGCAACACATTATGAAGCTATGTTAGACGGTAGTTTTGATTACATGCAAGTCCACAATATCAAACCTATGGCTTGGAATCCGTTAGGAACTGTTTTTAGAGAAAATACCGATCAAACCTTTAGATTGCGTCAACTTTTAGCTAAGTTAGTTGAGAAATATCACATAGGTTCTGATATTATTTTATTAGCTTGGATTATGCAACATCCTGCTGGAATTTCTCCCGTTGCCGGAACGGTTAATTCAGGAAGAATTCAACAATTAATGAAAGCAAAATCGTTAGTTTTAGATAAGCAAGATTGGTTTGCTATCTGGACAGAAAGCATGGGAAATAGAGTGCCTTAGAATAGTAATCAGTATTCGGTTAACAGTGTTCAGAATATTCAGGTAAAAAATGATCAACAAGCGGCTTCTTATCAAAAATCTTTTAGCTCATCATGATGAGAATAGTTTTTATGATAAGAAGCGGCAATTAAACCTGCATACTAAAGAAGGAAAAGCCAAGTTTTTAAAACACATTTGTGCGCTTTCCAATTCCAATCCGAGTAACAATTCTTATATTGTGGTGGGTGTGGAAGACGAAACCAATGAAATCGTTGGTAATGATTTTTTTGATGATAGCCGAATTCAGAATTTGGTAAATGCTTTTTTAGAAAATCCACCTAAAATTCAGTACGAAAATGTGCCTTTCCCAAACCTTCCAAAAGATAAAGTGGTAGGATTGGTTACCATTAAACCGAAATCTAAAAATTCATATTTCAAAAAAGGCATTCATACCATTGAAGCGAATACTTATTTCGTTAGAAAGGGAAGCAATACTTCACCTACGACTGAAAAAATTCCGTATTCGAAACAGAATGTGGAGACGGTTATTAGTATTGAAAACAGCTCTCGTAATAGCATTGAACATACCTTAGAAAGTGTTTTGGATTTTATCAACAATCGCCATAAGGACTTGCCTTCCAAATACAAAGTTTTCAAAGAATTATTTGTGGTTTGTTGGGCTGGAAATAAGAAAAAAGTTCGGGATAAAGAGTATTATTCTAGAGTGGATATTGAGTTGGTCAACGAACAGGTAAAACTGTTTTATTCGGCTTTAGACGAAGTAAGTATTACCTATGATGATAGCAGTTTTAGTATTACCGAATACATTTCTTTAGGATTAAATGATAAAACCAGCTACTATCCGTTTGAAAAAGTTACACTAAGTTTTTTTGATAATGGTTATTACAAAATGAATTCAGAAATGTTGTTTGAACCGCCTCAATACAACCGAAAAATGTTGCATCATATTTATAATTCTCATCTTGCTTTACTTTCTAAGCTTCAAAAGGGATTACTTTTACAAGAATCGGAAAAGAGAGATATAGAAAACTTTCCTCAAATTATGATGATTTGTTATTTAAATGGATTTGAAGATGCCAAACAAAAATTGATTGATGCTAAACCCTATCTAAAATCATTTGAAAATCCGCTACTTTATGTCTCGTTTAAAGAAGCAATGCGAATTTTAAGAAAAATGAAATATTATCAATAAATTTTTTTGTTTTTAATGAAGAGAATTAATGATAAATAGGAAATAAAAAGGAAAACGCCTAATATATATATTAATTCAAATTGAGCATGATAACCAATACATTTTGATAAAAAGGTACTACTTTCAAAAAAAATCGTATTATAAGTTAAATCAACTACAGTGTATAACCATACCAAACTTAGAAACAATAATAACAGCAAGATTTTAGTATAGAGTTTCATCCTTTTAATATTTAAATTACATTGTAAAGATAAGTATGCTTTTTAGATGGGTTGCTGTAGTTTTTCTGCACATTTTGTTAAAATTTCAGATTAACCCTCTTTTTTTAGCTTCTTTAATAATATCTTCATCTGAGCCTTTTTCAATATTAAAGAACTCTTTTATGTGAGCTTTTCTTTTATCAATGGCACTTAAGGTAATGCCTATATATTCAGGCATATTCTTAGTTTTAATTCCTTGAGCTAATAGGGTTATGATTTGTTGATAATAATCATCCAAAAGAAATTCATTTGCCATTAACTCATTAATATTTTGTTGTACGGTTCGGCTTTTATATTTATCACCCGTCATAATTTGGTTGAAAGCATTTAATAATTCTTGAGCTGAAAAATCACTTTTCACTAAGAATCCTTCAGGCTCAATTTCTCTATGAATTTTATATAGTAAAAAAGCCTCAACATGCGATGTTAAAATAATAATTTTTGTAGACGGCATATAATTTCTAACTAATCTAGCCAAGTCATGCCCTGAGAAAATTTTTTGTTCAGGAAAAGCAGGTAAGCTTAAATCGATAAAAACTACATCGTATGCAACATTATTTTGATTTTTAGTAATCAAATAATAAGCGCCTTCACAATTATAAGCTGGAGTAATATCAATTTCAAAATCTAAATCATTAAAAGAAAGAATACTTTTATACCCTTCTATCATAGAGGGATGGTCGTCAATCATTAGTATATTGAGTCTTTTATTTTCCAAAATAATATCCTATTTATAGTTTAACTTTTAAAATTACTGATGTTCCCTTATTAATTTCGGACGAAATTTTTATTCGACCATTAATTGATTCCGCTCGGCTTTCCATGTTTTTTAATCCTATACCCGTTTTTAACTTTGTCAAATTAAATCCTACACCGTCATCTTTTATAGTCAAAAACAAAAATCCATCTTCAATATATAGCTTTAAAAAAATAGAAGAAGCATTTGCGTGTTTGTTAATATTATTTAATGATTCCTGAATAATTCTGTAAATATTCATTTTAATTAATGCAGAAATGGTTTCTATTGTTTCTTCTGTTGTAATTGTGCATTCACATTGGGTTAAATAAGTTTCCTTTTGATTTTGAATTAATTGTTCTAAAATACTTCTATAATTGCCTTTGTTTTGAAATGACTCTGAAAATAATTCATGAGCAACCGTTCGTATTTCACTTTCAACACTTTGAATTTTGTCGATATACTCTGAACTTCTTTTAATTACGGTTTCATCGGGTTTTTGAGTTAACGCAAACAAATTAAATCGAATGCCAGCCAATTTGTTTAGAATGTTATCATGTAAATCTTGTGAAATTCGCAACTGTTCTTTCTTTTTTGCTTCCTCTAATTCATCTTGCTTATCGAGCATCAATTTGTAAATTTCCTCATTTGCCTTTTGTTGTTCCTGATTAAAAAGTAATTCTTTATGTTTACTTCTTTGGTAAAGAATAATATAAAATAGTATACCAAAAAAGATAACAAGTAATGAAGATATTAAAATAAATCGAAACCGATTTGAGATAGCTTCTTTTTCAACAATAATTTCATCTGTTTCAAATTCAATTCTAGCTAATTTATTACGTGTTAATCGCTCTTGTTGTTGAAGACTATCACTAAGTTTTATATATTCTTTTGCATACTTTAAGCCTTCCTTAGGTTTTAATTTAGTATAAAAATCTAATGTTTGTAAAACTTCTTTATTAAAATTTGATCCTTTTGCTAAACGATTGGCTTCTTCATTATACTGAATGGCTTTAGCGGTATCTTTTTTAGACAAATAATATTCTGTTAAATGAATTCTACTATTAATTTTCCCATAATCTTCATCTAATTCATCTCTAAGATTTAATGCGGTAATAAAATCTTTTAACCCTGATGAGTTGTTAATCTTAAATCGAGAATAAGCAAAATTATCCAGTAAAGAAGCATATAAAACAGGTTGAATATCTTTAAGGTTTTTTATCTTCAACCCTTCACCAAATATAGCACTTGCTTCTTTAAATTTATTGATATTCAAATAAACAAATCCAATATTGTTTAATGTTTGCGCTTGTAATAATGGTCTGTAATTTTCGTCTTTAATTTCTTTAATTTGCAATAAAGATTTTTGATGATACTCTAGTGCTTTTTCATAATTTCCTAATCCAACTAACGACGTACCAAGATTTACATAACACTCGTAAATTAATTCTTGATCATTTAGCTCTTTAGCAATATTTAAAACCTTAATGGTTTCCGATTCGCTACCTAAAAAATCTTTTTCATACGATAAAATATATGCCTTATGCAATTTAGTATTGGCAAAATTGAGTTTATCGTTTAATCCGTTGTATTTCTTTTCTGCCGCTAAATAATAGTAAAAAGCACTATCATTTTTGGTGGTTGAAAAGTAATAATCCCCCAAATAATATTCAGCTTTTGCTGTATTTAGTGAATCGTTGTTAGAAATTGAAATTTGTAATATTTTATGAGTAATATTTTTGTATTTCTCATATTCTAATAATCCAAAATAACGATTCGCAGCTTTAAAATAATCTTTGATTTTAATTGAATCACTAAAATTTGATTGTTCAATCATATTAATTGCAGAATCGATATATTGTAATCGCTCTTGCTTGTCTATCGAAATATTTGAACTTTTATCAAAATAATCATCCAATTTTTTTTGTAATACAGGCTTATTCTCGCTTGAATTACATCCAACGAGAAATAATAAAAATGTAAAAATTACGACCTGTTTCAAATAAAAGATTCCTTTTAACAAAATTACATTTAAAAGCTAAAAATTAATCCTTTTTAACAATTATTATAGGTGTTCGTGAACAAGATATATTGTCTGTTTTATTTATTTCAAATTTTTCTATTTTATAAGACATTACTTTTTCAATAGAATCATTCTCTTTATTTTTAGGCATGTTTGACAAAAACAAAGAACTTACGATTAATAATACAACTGTTTTCATATTTATTACATTTTAATTTATTAGTCTTTTTTAATTATTATTACTATAGGATTTCCATCATCTTCTTTAGCCGACATATCAGAAGTGTTTTCTTGTTCTTTAACTTCTTCCTCTGCCTCTCTAAATTGGGCATTTTGGATATTTTCTGTTACTTTTACACTTTCTTCAAGTGCAGCATCGTACTCGTCTGTTGTACATGAGAAAAGAGAAATACCTACAACTGTTAAAGCAAATAATTTAACTAAATTTTTCATAATGTTTTGATTTTAAATGTTTATTAATTTACTAATGTTTATTTTTTAACTTTAAAGACAAAATTATAGAGTCTCAAAAGATAAATTGCTGTAGTTTTTCTGCATATTTTACTAAAAATTGAATAAAAATTGAATTATTTATGAGAAAATTCGTATTAGGAGATATTCATGGTGGATTAAAAGCCATTCACCAAGTTTTAGATAGAGCCAATGTTACTAATAATGATACTTTGATTTTTCTTGGTGACTTTGTCGATGGTTGGAGCGAATCTCCAGGAGTTTTGGATTTTTTGATTGAATTACAAAAAAAACAACCTTGTATTTTTATTCGTGGCAACCACGACGAACTTCTATTAGATTGGCTATTAGGCAATAACGAAAATATTGATGAAAAATTGTGGTTTCAACATGGTGGAGAAGCAACAGTTACATCCTATCTAAATATTGACTCGGAAACGAAAAAGAAACATATTCGTTTTTTACAATCGCTTCAAAATTATTATTTAGATAATGAAAACCGGTTGTTTATTCATGCTGGTTTTACGAATATGAAAGGTGTAGAGTACGAACATTTTAAACCGCTTTTTTATTGGGACAGAACGCTTTGGGAAACCGCTCTTGCACTTGATCCGAAACTTTCTAAAGATGCTATCATTTATCCAAACCGACTAACTCTATATAAGGAAATTTACATCGGACATACTCCAGTTACAAAAATAAATGAAAACATCCCTATGAATAAAGCTTGTGTGTGGAATATAGATACTGGTGCTGCTTTCAAAGGTAAACTTACAATAATGGATATTGAAACCAAAGAATTCTGGCAAAGTGATGCTTTACCTGAATTGTATCCTAATGAAAACGGAAGAAATTAAAATTGTATCTTTGTATGAATAATAAAAAAGTCGAAAGCTATGAAAAATATTCTGACGGTAATTTGTTTATTTGCCACAATTCAAATGACAAATGCACAAGCGTTTAAAGGAAAAGGAGATACTAAATTTCAAGTAGGACTTAATCTTCAAGATGGTGGTTCGGGTATTACTTCAACGGTAGATTTTGGTTTGGGCGAAAATATGTCATTTGGATTCGCGGGAACTTATATATTAAATGCTGATAAAATTTTAGGAGAAAAACCAGCTTTTGAAGACAGAGCTGATATAAAAGCACGTTTTAATGCTAATATTGGCAGTGTTTTAGGTTTAGATTCCAAAATGGACATCTATCCTGGTTTGAATTTGGGTACTCGCAACTTTGGAGCACACTTAGGATTCCGTTATTTCTTTTCAAAAGGTTTTGGATTGTATGCAGAAGGTTCAGCCCCATTAGCTCGTTATGATTCTGATGTTCGTGGATTTGAACATTACAACAACCAATTTATATTTCATTTTGGAGCCTCTTTTAACTTTTAAAAGTTTATAAATACGTTATATCAAGGAAGTCGAAATGGCTTCCTTTTTTTATTCCGGTTGAAGTAAAATTGTTCTTTGTTGTGGAATGACGTGACACACATCGGAAGTAACACTGATTACTTCAGAAGTGTACGTAACGTAACCCGATTTTGAAACCGTAATCGTATAATTTCCTTCTCTTTCATAAGCGCCTGAAAAAACTGGTTCGGAACTATCAAAACTCTGTAAGGTTTCAGTATAACTTCCATCTCTAGCTACAACCGAAACGCCTTCGCTTAAATAGGCATTGGTTTCGGCATCTTTTATAGTGATATTTAAACCTGCTCTTGCTTCTTCGGTACAGGCAATTTCGTTATCGTCTTCATCGCATTGCGTTGCTAATAAAATTGGTAATAAAGCTATGATTAAGAGTAATTTCTTCATTTTAAGTTTATTTTAGTCGAATAATCAAAGATAATTAATTTCAATTTATAACTTTGTCCAAATTATTTATTTACGTAAAATCCATTCAAAATGAGTGTAATAGAAAAAAAACTGAAAGACCGCAGTGGTTCAGTTTGCGAAATTAGTGGTACCGAACATGATTTAGTTGTGTACACGTTGCCACCTCACACTGCAGAGAGTTTAGAACATTCGGTTTTGGTTGCAAAACATTTAAAAGACCAAATTGAAAACCCTGAAACCATGAATGAAAACGATTGGAGAGGGTTATCAGAAAGTATGTGGAATGAGCATTTACCGGTTCAAATTTTATCTTGGCGCATGTTAGCGCGTTTGAAAAACAACGATTTGCTAGACATGATGTACTTAGATGAAGAAGCCTTAGAATGGGCAAAAGCAACAGGCGAAGGCGCAGAAGAAGACGAAAACAAAATTGTACATAAAGACAGTAACGGCGTTATTTTACAAGATGGTGACTCGGTAGTATTGATTAAAGATTTAGATGTAAAAGGCGCTACTTTTACTGCAAAACGTGGAGCTGCTGTGCACAACATTAAATTAGTTTGGGACGATGCGAACCTTATTGAAGGTAGAGTGGAAAACCAAAGTATTTATATTTTGACACAATACGTGAAGAAAACGAAGTAGTTTTAAATGTGCCGATGCGGCAATATGATAATAGAAAACCCTGCAAATTTGATTTGTGGGATTTTTATTTACAATTTGTTATCTTTGGTTAAAACGAATCACGAGAAAGGATTTTATCGGAATCCGCTAGCGCGGAATTGCATTCCGTGCCCACATAGTAATAAAAACAACAAAAAACCCTGCAATTGCAGGGTTTCTCTATATCCAAAAAGTAACTAACCACTAATTACTTTTCACTAATCACTTATTTTACAAATCAAACTTAATACCTTGAGCTAATGGTAACGCTGTTCCGTAGTTGATCGTATTAGTTTGTCTTCTCATGTAGGCTTTCCACGCATCAGAACCTGATTCACGGCCACCACCTGTTTCTTTTTCACCACCAAAAGCACCACCAATTTCAGCACCCGAAGTTCCAATGTTTACGTTAGCAATACCACAATCAGAACCCGCAGCAGAAAGGAATAATTCCATTTCTCTCATGTTGTTGGTAAAGATAGAAGAAGATAATCCTTGAGGAACTGCATTTTGCATTTCGATAGCTTCTTCAATTGTGCTGTATTTCATTACATATAAAACGGGAGCAAATGTTTCGTGTTGCACGATTTCGAACTCGTTTTTCGCTTCGATAATACATGGTTTTACATAACAACCGCTTTCGTATCCTTTTCCTTCTAAAACGCCGCCTTCAACGATAACTCTTCCGCCTTCTGCTTTTGCTTTTTCGATAGCGTTTAAGTAATCTTGAACTGCACCTTTATCGATAAGTGGTCCCACGTGATTGTTAGCATCTAATGGATTTCCAATTTTTAACTGCGCATACGCTTTTGTTAAAACGTCTAATGTTTTATCATAAACACTTTCGTGAACAATTAATCTACGTGTTGAAGTACAACGTTGACCTGCTGTTCCTACCGCTCCAAAAACCGCTCCTACCAATACCATTGATAAATCCGCTTCTTTAGAAACGATGATGGCGTTGTTTCCTCCTAATTCTAAGATAGTGTTCCCAAAACGCTCAGCAACCGTTTTTGATACGTGACGACCAATTCTTGTAGAACCTGTAAACGATACTAATGGAATACGTTTGTCGTTATTGATTAAATCACCCGATTCGTTACCCACTACTAAACAGCTGATTCCTTCTGGTAAATTGTTTCTTTCTAATACCGTTTGAATGATGTTTTGACACGCTACACCACATAAAGGCGTTTTTGAACTTGGTTTCCAAATACAAACATCACCACAAATCCATGCTAACATTGTGTTCCAAGACCAAACTGCCACTGGGAAGTTGAAAGCCGAAATGATTCCAACAATTCCAAACGGATGCCATTGCTCATACATTCTGTGCATTGGACGTTCTGAGTGCATTGTTAATCCGTGTAATTGACGAGACAAACCTACTGCGAAATCACAGATGTCAATCATTTCCTGAACTTCTCCAAGACCTTCTTGATACGATTTACCCATTTCAAAAGACACTAATTTTCCTAATGCTTCTTTATGCTTACGCAATTCTTCTCCCATTTGACGCACAATTTCTCCTCTTTTTGGAGCTGGAACCAAACGCCATGTTTTGAAAGCTTCTTCTGCAGCACTCATAGCTGTTTCGTAATCTTCTTTTGTTGAAGATTTTACTTTTCCAATCAAATCTCCTGTTGCTGGTGAGTATGATTCGATGATTTTTCCGTTAGAAAACCACTTTGTTCCAGTAGAAGTTCCTTCGTTAATTTCTTTAATGCCTAATTGTTGCAAAGCTTCTTGCATACCAAATTGAATTGCTGCTTCAGATATCATTTTATAACTTTTTATTCGGTTTTTGTTAAATTTTTTTCAAAGATAGAAAATATATTTTTAAACACAAGAGTTCAATCTTGGTGTTATATTTTGCCACTGATTTCACGGATTTTCACAGATTTTTTTGCGAAACTTTGTGAGAATTTGTATTACTTTCTTGTAAACTTAGGATTCGTTTCCATTACAGT
>JACCDZ011921720.1_pt1 | contig 28414 bp, 29 predicted proteins | sample 7449551 | NCBI WGS metagenome assembly JACCDZ01 (sample SAMN15323452, study PRJNA562643) | freshwater metagenome | isolation source: river surface water | place: USA:Blue River Watershed | collected 2017-08-18 | reverse complement strand
CCTGCTGAAACTCCTGCTGAAACTGTTGAACCAGAAACTCCTGCTGAAACTCCTGCTGAAACTGTTGAACCAGAAACTCCTGCTGAAACTCCTGCTGAAACTGTTGTTGAACCAGAAAATCCAGCTAAACTTCCTGCTGTAGAAAAAGAGGAAGAAGAGGAAAATCCAACTGAAACTGTTGTTGAAAAAGTTGTTGAGGGAATTTCTAAACCAGGTTCTGAAGAAGAGGAAGAAGAGGAAGAAGATGAAACTGTAATTAAAACAATTGTTGAAAGCGAAGACGAATCTGAACCAGTAACTTTGTACGAAAAAATTTTAAAAATAATCAAAGCTGAAAATTATTTCAATTATTTATCTTGTGGTAGATTTTTAAAAGATAAATTTACTGATAAAGATTTATTAGCATTTTTTGATGAATATAAAGCTAGTAATTCATTAACAAATGAAAATCATTATAATTTAGTTAAATTATTAACTGAATATTTTGAAACTTCAAACCAGGAATAATAAAAATAATTTTTGTCATCTTATAATTAATGATAATATTTGGATATATTAATAAAATAATATATCCAAATATTTCTATTACTAATAATTAACATATTTAAAATGAACAATAAAATAATCGAAACAATAAATATTAAAAATTTTAATTTACCTTTATTTGGTAATTTATTAAATCAAGCTATTAGTGTAACACCACAATTAATGCTTGAATTTAATGACGACATGTTAAAGTCATGTTCATTTTCACAAACAAAATCATTAATTAAACTTTGGACAATACCTAGCAAAAATTTAATATTAAATCCGAAAAATAATTCTGTTGATATTTTAGAGGATAATTTGGATTTAACTAAAGAAATTAGTGAATTTATTCCCGAAAAAATACCAAATTTTAATTTCTACATTTTAAAGGGTGATTTATTTAAAAATTATATTGGTGTATTTTCTGGTGAAGTTGTTGATTTAAGTTTCAACCTTATTGAAGTTGATGGTAAGAAACAAGCATCATCAATTATAATCAAAGGTAAATCTGAATCTGGTGCTCCATTAGAAACTGAATTTGTTCTTACTACTGAAGAATTAATAACAAACAAAATTTCTGATTTTCAAGAAATATTGAATGAATGTACCCCAGCAAAAGATATGTTTGAATTCTTATTGCATTCTAAACAGATAATCGAAATTAGAGGATTAATTAAAAAATTACATAAATCTTCTGTTGATAATACCGCTTTTTTAACATTTACTGTTACCGAAAATAAAATTCACATAAAAGATAAAGTATTTTCATTAGAATTTGATAATGACACATCAAAAAATATTCTAAATAAAAATGTTGTTTCTGAACCATTAATTTTCAATGTTCTTAAAAGTGATTTTATTTTAATTGGTGACCATAATTTCAATATTTTTACATCAAATGACACACAAAAAGTTATTTTTGGTAGTAAATATGGAAATTCAATTATTTGGTGTATGTCAACTAAAATAAGTGAAAATTCATTTAACCAAAATGACAATGATGATGACGAAATTATTGATTCATTATCAGTATCTCAATATTTAGATGATTTAGATATATAATTTATTCCTATGGAAAACAACAATAATATAAATACTGATTTATTTTCACAAAGGTTTTATGATTTAAAAAATCTTTGTGAAAATGATGAATACTTAAATAATCTTTCATTAGATGAGTTAAAAAAATTATTACAAGAAGCAAAAGATACGCAACAAGTATATAAAAATTTGGAACTTATTGTTAAGCGAGATGCTAACTCACTTTATGGAACATCAGGTAGTATATATTTTTCTTTAGGTGATTTTGATTGTGCTGAAGATATTACTACAAGTGGTAAACATAGTGGTGTTATTGTAGATATTGCAATAAATAATTTTTTCAAAAACTGGGGTGAAAAGGAATTATCAATTATTCAACAATTTTATCCACAAGTCACAAATATAAGACAATTTACTGAATACAAGAAAGATACTATAAATGATTTATGTGTTTATGGTGATACAGATTCAAGATATTTAGATATTGGAAAAATATACTCTTTTTTATTGATTAAGGATGAATTTGGTTATGAAGATTCAATAAAAACACCAGAAAATAGTAAAGAAGGTAACAAAGAATTAGCTGATTTTACCTTATTTTTAATGGATAATTTCATTAATAATGTTATAAAAACAACATTAGATTCTGATATTGAATATCGTAATGCAAAATCAGGGTATCTAAGAATGACCCATGAAGTTACAACAAGAAAATGTATTTTTCAAGCTAAAAAAAAATATATTTTAACGGCAATTTGGAAAGATGGTAAATTATTGAATACTCCATCTATGAAAGTTGTTGGTGTTGAACTTAAGAAAGGTGAGTTAAACAAAAGGATTAAAAAAATTATTAAAGTTTTGGTAGATAAATTTGTTCTTGAAGATTATTCACAAGAACAAATACGTGTCGAAATAATCAAACTAATAAAATATATCAAACAAAGAGCTGAAAAAGATTTTATTTACAAAAATACTGCAGTGAATGGATTAAAAAATATCACTAAAAATGAAAACGGTATATATGTATCTACAAAAAATCATATTCAAATGAAAATTGCTTTATTTTGGTATAATTTTTTAGAAAAAAATAATCTACATAATGATTTCCAACTTCCATTTGAAGGACAAAAAATGAAATATTATTATGCAAAAGATGGTAATGTTGTTGGTATTCCGGATGATGTTGAAATAAATTTAGTTCCCGGATTACCTGAACCAGATTGGAATAAAATGCTTAATCAAATTTTAGTTAAAACTTTACTAAAATATATAACAGAAGTTAAAAATACTGATATAACACCAAAATATATAGAAAACTTTTTGATTGGTGTACAAAAATTAAATTTCAATTAAAAACATTAGAAAAATGGAATCACAATTAATAAATTATTTAGGTGTAAATTCATATCCAGGAATAGTACAACAAATAGCTGAGAAATTAGCTACTTCAAAAGCTGATACAATAGCTGGTAATCAATTAATTTCCAACGCTTTAACTGTTATGAATGAGTCCATAACACCTATGTTGGATTTAAAAGAATTTACAACAAATGCAGAAAAAATAGCACCAAATGATGCTAAACTTGCGGATATATTAAGTTTTGTTCGTAAGAATGTCGCATCTGGAGATTTGAATTTTTTAGTTAACATGGCTAAAGAAGAACATTTTAAGGAAATGTCAAGAACTGGGTTTCCTAGTCCAGAAGCAACAATTAAAGATTTTGAATCATTATTTAATGAAACACCTTCAATAATTGAACAAGGTATTAGAAATGGTTTGCTTGATAAATTATCATCTAATTTAATGATGGAAATAAAATCAACTATTGTTGATGATGGAAAAACTAAATTAGTTAATCCTGATGATGTCGTTAATATAATCAATGAAAATCAAGTATTATATAGTGATAACAATTTAGTTATGTATACTCCAATAGGAATTTCAATGGAGGATTTGAAAAATAACAGAATGTTATTGCTTACTGAATCTGATGTATTATCATTTACTAGAGAAACTTCTGATTATAACAGAATTCCAGGTGAAGAATTACTTGAATTAAATATTCCTGATTCTCACAAAAGAATGATGTCAGCAATTCAAGAATTAACTTATAATCCAGAAGATAATTCATTTGGTATGCAACAAAACTGGGATTTTAATTTAGCATTAACTAAAAATGGTGAAGTAAAAATCTGGAAAGATGATTTATTAGCGGCACAAATAATTGATAAAGCTGATTTGTGTGATTTTTTAATGGAATCAATAGATATTTATTCAAAATCTATACCAAAATTCAATAAACTAGCTTTTCAAAGAGATGCTGATAATTTAATATTATTAAATGAAAATCATCATAAACTTATCAAACTTGATAAATTGAAAACTATTAGAAATCTTAATGAAAATACTTATGTTGTTATTGAACCAACACAAAGTAAACCTAAGGTAATTGCTGGTACTGGAATTACAAGTTCAAAATTATTCGAAAGTTTTGTAAGTTTAAATGAAAACTGTAATACAATTTTGAATAAGAAATTGGTTGGTTTATTTGAAAGTCAGTTAATAACTGAACAACAATTTACTCAAGATAAATTTGAAAATATTCAAAATTTACAGGAAGAACAAAACGAATTAAATAAATCAATAAGTGAAGTTAATTCTTTATTGGAAGTTGCTGAGGAAAATTCACCTGCTCAAGAAAAACTTAACGAATCAAAAAAACTATTAGTTGATAAATTGGATTTAAACATCATTAATTTAAATAACTATAAAAACAACCATAAACTATATGTCTAATACTTCCAATTATTATGTAAATCCAAAAGAATTTCAAGAAGAATATGATTTATCATTGAAAAATGATGAACCATCAAAAAAACTTCTTTTAATGTTTCAGAAAATAGCTAAAGGTTATTCAAAGAAATATACTGGTAATAAGATTGATACTGATGCTTGTGTAAATTATGCATTAACAGAAGCTTGGAAAAAGTGGAAAAAATTTGATAGAACACGTTCATCAAATATATTTGCTTTTTTCACACAAATGATAAAAAATGATTTAGCACAGCACCATAATAAAATTTTTAAAAATAAAAAGTTCAATATTAGTATTGATGCTCTTTTCGTAAATAACCAAAATAAATAACCAAAATTATAGCGAACATTTAATGTTCGCTATAATTATTTTCTAAATAAATATGCTTAATCCATCTGTTGATAAATATACGGTAGAATTTAGTAACAGTTTTTTCGATAATGAAATTACGAAAAAATATGATAATTATTTATTTCATATTAATGGTCCAATAAAAAATATTAAGGACCATATACAAGAATCAATACAAGTTTTATCAATACCTGGATTGGAATTACAAATGTTAAATATTCAAGGAATAAATAACATGAAAAATATTGATTTTGGACCTTTAGGTACATCACCAAATAATTTTCAAGCAACAACAATAAATAGACAGTTTTCAGGAACAGCACCAATACAAGATGTTGTACAGGGAACTAAAATTGATATTACCTTCAGAAATACCTTACTTAATTATATGTATATTTATGAGATATTTCACCACTATTATAAAAGAAAAAGAGATGTTTTGGAATTTTCTATTATAATAACATTACATGATGCTGCTGATATACCATTAATGAATTTTGTATTTTTTGATTGTTTTATTGCTTCAATACCTGGTTTAGAGTTTGCTTTTAATGCTCAATTTAGAGAAGCTAAAACTATTGATGCTGGTTTTGCTTTCAATGGAATGACAACTAATTTCATGATTCCAGAATTCAATATTACAAAAACAAACTTAACTTCACTAATTAAAGATAGATAATAAAATGACTGATTTATTTGACCCAACAAATATTGATAAATATTATTTCGACAATGTTGATGATGTTATATTGAAAGATATTGTATTATTAACAAAAGATACATATAATAAGATTGATATGTTGATGTACAAATATTATGGTACAATGGATTATTTATCAATAATACTTTCTTTTAATAATTATCCTGATATAACAGAAATTCCAATAGGAACATTATTTAAAATACCGGAACTTAAATCGTTATTAGAAAATATTGTTGTTTTAGAAGATTTGGATTATATGGTTCCAGGTATTAATGAATTGAATAAACAAAAACTTGTTAATACATCAACAAAATCCAAAAATACAATTGCTTCACCAAAATTAAATATCAGTTTAAAATCGGTAAATTATGACGATGAAACAGGAACAATAACATTTTAATATGGGAATTATAATTGAACCAAAAATAAAAGTTGATGATATTAAATTAACCATTGATGAAAATGCCCAATATAGTGCTAATAATATTATTAACACTTGGGGTCCAACAATGCCGGTTATTAAAATAAATGATTATATTTTAGGTGCTGGTGAAGTTCGTTCCTTTAATTTATCGGTTAAAATAAACTCAATTCCAAAATTTAATATAACTGTTAACGATTTAAATTTTAAAATTCGAAATGCTTTAAAAAAGGAAAAAATTGATACTTCGGTTATATTTATTGGTTTTAAAGATTGGTATATTAAATTTAATGGAATAATATTAAATACTCCATCCGAAGCGGGTGATGAAAGTTTATATATTTCTGGTTCTTTTTTTAATGAAAAATTGTATAATTCGATACAGAAAGCATACAATAAATTATCGGTTTTAGATACATTAACAGATATTTGTAAATTGACTGATATGGGATTATTTGTTTATTCAAACAATTCCTTAACAAATATAATTGATAATAATATAAATCCAAATAAGAAACATATTGATTTTTTCATAGATAATATTAAAAAATACACTAATAATATTTGGGCAGTTGATACACATGGATATTTTCATGTTAGTGATATTGAAACGTTACGTAAACAACCATTTGATAAATTTAAAATATATAATGGTAAAGTAGGCACTATCGAAAAAGATATAGTAATAACAACTGATAATAGTTATTCTAATGTTGATAGTGATAATATCAATGAAAAGGATGAATCGAAAATTAACAATAAATTCAAAGTTGATTATTATACAATAAATTCAAATATTGGAAATGTCCATATAAATAATAACAACAAATATAATATTAGTGGTGTTGGCACAAATCCAAATAAAAAGGAATTAAAAACAATAGATAATATTGGTATTAGTTCTGAATCTGATAATACTTTTGACCGATTTTTAAATTCATATTTTCCTTATTATAATAATATTATAAATAAGGATATTGGTGGTAAAGTAATTAATTTAGAAATGACTGATTTAATTTATGAAATATCACCATTCACAATTGTTAATTTAGAATTATATTTACCAATTGAATTAGATACAAGTAATAAATTAGATACAGAAAATTCTGGTAAAAAAATAGTTATTGGATATGAATTTAATTATACCAATAGAACACAAGAAGAAAAATTTCCTAAAATAAGACAATCAATAGATTTAATTTAATAATATTCACAATGGAACAAAAAAATAATCATATACCAAATAATACCTTATTATCAGTTATTTTACCTTATGAGGCTGTTATTAAACAATTTAAAAAACGTAGTGGTGTAATTTCAGGGAAAGATTTGGGTTGGAAAGGTTCAAAAGGTTATTCATTATTTAATGATACACCTAAAGATTTTGGTTCAGCTACAGGAACAACAGGATGGTGTGTTTCAGCTTCAGAAGCTTTGTTAAACGATACAATTTTTCAAACAAATTTAGTTTATCGAGGAGCTAAAGCTAAATTAATATCAATTGATATTAAGGAACAATATTATGGTAATTGTTTTAATGGTTCACAAAACAAATGGCATACTGCAATATTAGTTGAAGATTCTGGATTTAATTTTGTTATTGATATTACTTGTAGACAATTTGGTAATGATTTCCTAGAAAAAGATATTTGGGATTTTAATACTTGGCAAGCAAAATTGAGGTCTCCATTTTGTAAACATTACATAACAGATTTCAATAATAATATACAAAACATAAATCCAATAACTTCTGAAACATACAGAAACGATTTAAATATTGCTATTACAAAGAATAATCTTAAAGATATTACAAATATAACAGATTCTGAAAGAGAACAAATTTCAGATTTTATGTTTAATAAAATCTCCGAAATAAATAAAAATTTGTTATTGAATAATATAAGTAAATTTGACTATAAATATATATTGGAAATAACAAAAATATTACAAAATTTACCTTTTAATTCAATTAAAGAGGGTTATTCTGTTTTATCTTTTGAAAGTAAATTAGCTGCCAAAAATTGGTTAGAAATATTTATATCAAATGATTGTAAATTACCAATGTATTTAACTGTTTCAGATACTGTTAAAGAATCTTGTTTATTAAATTATGTTGATTTTGATGAACTTAATAAATCTAATAGTCTTTCAGTGGAAAAAGACAAAACTTATATTGTTTTTGAATTTTCTGGATTATTCGGAATTAATACTACATGGTTTAATAACTCATCAATTCTTTTACCTTATGGTATTGAATTATATGTTTTGAAAAATAATATATTTAATAGTGGTATGATAATAGGTGGTAAAGATGCTGGTAATTTAGGTGTTGCAATTAATGAAAACCCTGAATTAAAAACAACAAATACAATTATTGTTAGAGTTGAAAACATGAACTAATTGTAATAAAATGGCTTTCAACATTAAAAATCTTAAACCTCAAGCAAATTCAAGATTTAAAACCGGGTATTTTGATAAATACAATCCACTTAAATATAGAGGTGATAGACCAATAATTTATCGTTCTGGTTGGGAATTACAATTCATGCGATTATGTGAATTTAATCCTGAGGTTCTAGAATGGTCATCAGAAAGTATTGTAATTCCTTACACAATGAAAGAGTTGTGTAAGAAAACTGGTAAATTTGTTGAAAAACGACATAATTATCATGCTGATTTTGTAGTGGTATTGAAAAATGGTGATAAAATATTAATTGAAATTAAACCATTAAGTCAAAGTCCTAAAACAGAATCATCAATACAAAGAGACCCTGTTCATTATAAAAATGCTAGAAAATGGAAAGCTGCATTAAATTGGTGCAATCTTAATAATTACAAATTTCGTGTTATAAACGAAACTCATCTAAAAACTAAAATATTTTAATAATAATATCATGGAAATTACAAAAAGAGGTGGTCATATTTTACTTAGTGAATTATTATCAAATGAATTGTTTGCTTTTTTAAAATCACAAATACAAGCAAAAATAATATTTATTGATTCATCTGGACAAAGAGCAGATGAAGATATTGTGTTGATAAATAGAAATTTTGAAGGTATTGAAGTTGACATTAACGAAAAAAGTCAAATACTTAGTCATAATGAATTGATAAGTAAAATATCCGAAATATTACAAAATAATTATAGATTGGAAATAATATTAACAGTTGATGATTTTAAATCAAAAGAACCATTAATCCATATATTAAGTAATATTCGTAAAGAGATTGTAAATTCTTGTTTATATTTGGATTATGTTGATAATACATTTATTATCAAAAATAAAGATTTCAAAAATGGTGATTCAGATGTTTTGTATTATTTTGAACTTAATGATACTATTTTAGCTTTTTCTGAAAATGGCCCAACACTAATAACTGATAATCCAGGAATTAATTCAATAGAAGATTTAATTGGTAATAAATAAATTATTCATTAAATTTTTAATACTAAAAAATAATGCGTTCGAAAAAACCAGCAATAACATTTGAAGAAGCAATAAACACCAAAAAAGATTTATTAAGACAAAAATACAAAAAATCATTATCTGAAGCCACAGCTAATCAAAGTGATGGAAAATTAATGAATGATGAGGTTTTTGGTAAAATAAATGTTGGTAAATATTCTTTACGTACAAAAATAAGGAAAAATCCCTGGTTGCTATCAGGTGTACCAGCAAGTAAGGCATTATCTTGGTTATATAAAACTGTTTTTAAGGAACCAAAAACATATAGACATAATAAAGCATTATTAAATCAAGGACATTTATTTACATTTGAATATTTAAATACAAAATATAAAAATACTAATAAATTACCTTGGTTCGATAAATATCCGTTGGTATTAAGTTTAGGTCCTATCGTAACAAAAGAAGGTTTAAGAAATATTGGTTTTAATTTACATCTTGTTCCACCAAAAGTTCGTATAGTTATTTTATGTACAATTTTTGAAATGTATAAGAGATTGTACAGATACCAAATTTTTTATAAAAAAACTGGACCTGTTGCTATACAATATCAACATTTAGTAAAACCCTTAATGAAATATGGTGCTACATTTTGTATTAGAATGTATATACCATCAAGAACTAGACAAATAGTTATATTTCCTTATAGTGATTGGCATAATGCAATATTTTTACCTAGTCGTTCATATGATGGAATTAGAGCAGCAAAATTAATTCAGGAATGGCGTAAATATGTTAGAAAATTAGGTTTTGGAACAAGTAGTAATTTAAATTGGACTAGTCACATATAAAAAAATCGATATGGAAAAAGAACCATCAAAACTTGAATTATTTTTTTCAGGATTGTTCCCTAAATTAATTTTAGAAAATATTATTGTCAGTACAATAATATATAATATTGGATTGCTATTAAAAGATTTCAAAACAAAAATTGATAATTCACTAAATAATGACATATAATGAGAAATTTATCTTTACAAGAAAAAGAACAACAAATAATATCAACAATTATTTGTTGCGATAATATAATAAATCCTAAAATTTCTAAATATTCGGAAGGGTTAACAATTTTATATGAATCAATTACTGGAATCTCAGAAACAAACACTTTATTATTAGAAAATTTTAATCAGGTAAAAATCAATGATTTCAGAAAAAATAAATTCGCTTACTTACAAAAAGTTAATGAATATTTAAATAATACGGAAAGTTTGATTAAACCATTAAACGAATCATTAAATAGTATAAAATCAAATAATGAAATTAATATAGATTCATTTAAAAATGATTTATTTTTAATTATTAATGAGTTGGAAAAAAATAATGATTTCAATAAACTTGATTTATTAGCTCCAGAAATATTAAAAATAAAATTATTTGCAAATAAACCAATAATGGTTTATGGTTTTGATATTGTTAATAACTATCATTTACAAACAGAATTAAAAGATAATTTTGGTTTTAATATTTTGGAAATAATTTCAATATTATTTGACAAAACAAATAAACGAATTATGTTTGTTTTTAATAATCAAATAATTTGTTATGATTTATATTCTAACACTTTCGATTATTTAAAAAATATACTTAATGAAGATACAAATTATCTTAATGGTTTAGATAAAACAAATTATTTATCAATAATTGGTGAAGAAATAAATAGAAATATTATTGAACTTTTTTTCAATAAAACAAATTTGGAATTAAAATTTCAGGATAATTTATTTAAAGATAATTCAAAAACTAATGAATTAGCAGAAAAAGCACAATATAGAAATAACAATTTATTTGTAAAATCTTAATAATCATAATAATATGAAATTAGCTACCGGGGTAAATATTTTAACATCTAGAAATATTGAAAAGAATTTATCCAAAAAAATATTATTAGCAAATACTTCAGATAGGAGAAACACTAAACAAGGTGAAGCTGCTCCTTCAGACCCTATTTTCTTTTCAAATTCAAATAAATCATTATTTAATCCAGATATTAGATATAGAAATAACTACGGTTATAACCCTATATCGACAATTGATACTAGAAATAATTTATTATTATTTGCTGAAAATTCAGAAGTTAAAAAAGCTGTAAAAGCAATAAGAAATGAAATTGTTATATCAAATCTTAAAAGTAATAAATATCCATTATTTCCAACAATAAATTTAACAAATGTAAGTGCTGAAAAACAAGAAGTTGCTAAAGCAATATTATCTTATTTAGATGAAGTTTTTTATCCAAAGTTATATCAAATGGTTGGATTTAAAAAGAATGGTTTATCTAAAAAAGTTGATGAATTTATTAAAACTGGAAAATTAGGATTTGAAATTGTTTATGACAATTTAAAAAATCCAAAAGATATTGTTAACATAATTTCAATTGACCCAAGTACAATACAAAAATTTAAACAAAATGATTATGTTTATTATGTTCAAAAAGCATTAATGGATAATGGAAAAGAACGTGTATTACATGAAAATCAAATAATTTTAATTGAGTGGAATGAATATGATTATGGTTTTGTTTCTTATGTAGACCAATTACGTAGACCATTCAATATAATGCGTGCTATGCAGACAGCTAAAATGTTATGGTTTGCTGTTAAATCTCAAGTTAGAATGCACATTAAACTTAATTTGGGTGATATAGCTAGAACAGAAGCAATACAAAAATTATCAATAGCTAAAAATGATTATACAAATTTCTTTGAATTTGATGATTCTACAGGACAAATAAAATATAACGGAGAAACTGATACTACTGGTTATCATGAATTTTTCACTGCAGAAACAGCAAATAGTGGTGCTCCTGAAATAGAAGAAATAAATTCAACAGGACCGGATTTAACAGAAGTAGATTCTTTACAATTTTGGGAAAAATTGTATTGGAAAGAGACAGAAATTCCATATGACAGAATTGACCCAAATAGTTCAGAAACATGGGGATTTGCTGATGCTACAAATATCAAAAAAACAGAAATTAATTTTTCTAAATTTATTGAGGAAATAAGACAATTACTTGCTGAAATTATCTTAAAACCAATAATAATACAATTAACACTTAAAGAAGCTGAAATTGGTATTGATTTAAATTTACTTGATTCTATCAATATAGAATGGGTTGCATTTAATCAACATGAAAAATTAGCAGAACTTGAAGTATTAAATAAAAAGATTGAAATTGTTACTGCTATTGCTGAATTTGGTAAAGTTACTGATGTTAATGGTATAGAACGTTCTATGATTCCAATAACTTGGTTAAGAGATAATTATTTAGATTTTACACAAGAACAAGTAATTTCAATGGAAGATGCTAGAAGAGCTGAAAATGTATTGTTGGGATTTGAACCTGATGGTACAACAAAAGAAGAAACAACTGAAGAAGAAACAACTGAAGAAGAAACAACTGAAGAAGAAATTATTGATGAAGAATTGCCTGTTGATTCAGATAATAATAATTTCTAGTTACTGTCTATATAATTATTTAATTTTGGATAAAATTATATATACTTAATTAAAATGGAAAATAGACTAATAAAATTAAAAACTGGAATTGAATTAAAAGTAAAAACTTTTGATGTAATTTCAAATAAATGGATTCTTGAAGATATAAATAAAAATATTTTTACTGTAGATAAATTACCTGAAATTAATTATCAAATATCAAAAAATATACAATGGATAAGAAAATCAAAACAAATTCACGGTGAAGATAAATTTGATTATTCACAAACATTTTTCACAAAATCAAATGATAAAATTGGGTTAATTTGTAATAAACATAAACATTATTTTGAAATTAGTCAGGCATCAAGTCATATAAGTAAACAAAAAACTGGTTGTCCGATATGTTCAGGTAAAAATATAACAAATAAATTTTGGATTGAAAAATCTAAAAAAATACATGGAGAAAATAAATTTGATTATTCTTTAACAAATTTTATCGATAATAATAAACCAATAAAATTAATATGTAAAATTAAAAATCATGGTGAATTTATAATTTCACATGCTATAAGTCATTTCAATAAAAAACAAGGTTGTCCAATATGCTCAGGAAGTTTATTGTTATATTCAGAAGTTATTGAAAAAGCAAAATCTATTCATAATAATAAGGGATTTATGTATGAATCAGATTTAATTGAAATAAATAAATTACCAAAATTTATAAAATCATCCGATAAAATACCTGTTTTTTGTAACGTAAATGATGATATAGATAAACCACATGGTTGGTTTTATCCATTTATTTCAAATCATATTTATAGAAATAGTGGTTGCTTAAAATGTATTGAAAATTCAACAAAATCAAAAGGAGAAATAGAATTGCTTGAATTTATTAGAGAATTATTACCAAATAAAAATATAATTAATAATGATAGAACAATATTAAATCCTCAAGAATTGGATATTTATATTCCAGAATATAAAATAGCTATTGAATATAATGGATTACATTGGCATTCAACAGAAAATAATAAACCCAATGATTTCCATATTAATAAAACAAATAAATGTTTATCAAAAGGAATACAACTTATACATATATTTGAAGATGAATGGATTAATAAAAAAGATATTGTAAAATCAAGATTACGTAATTTATTTGGTTTAAATGAATATAAAATTTACGCTAGAAATACTGAAATTAAAATTGTTGAAAATAAGGAAACAAAAGAATTTTTAATTAAAAATCACATACAAGGATTTATAGGTTCTAAAATATCATTAGGTTTGTATAAAAATGATGAATTAGTTTCATTAATGACATTTAGAACTTATAGTAAAAAAATTAATGATATTAAATCAATTTATCATTTTGAGTTATCAAGATTTTGCAATAAATTAAATACTAATGTTGTTGGTAGTGCTAGTAAATTACTTAATTATTTCGAAAAAAATTATAAACCTAAATTAATTATATCTTATGCTGATAGGAGATGGTCTATGGGTAATGTTTATGAATTATTGAATTTTGAACTAAAACATATTAGTAAACCAAATTTTTTTTATATACAAGATGGAATTCGTTTAAGTAGATTAAATTTTCAAAAACACAAACTTATACATAAATATAATTGTGATATTAAAATAACAGGACCCGAATTTATTAAGAATAATTTAAATATGAATACTATTTTTGATAGTGGTAATTTGGTATATTATAAACATTATAAATATTTATAACTTCTAAATTTGGAATATCATAAACAAAAAATTTCAAATGCAAAACATACATATATAATTAAAGGAACAAAAAATATGGCAACTGAAAGCAAGCAACTAAGAAAATTTATTTATATAGAAGGTTCAGATTCTTATTTAAGAAGAGTAACTAATCCTGAAATATTAGCTAATATAATTGACCCAAATACAAATTTACCTTATGATGGTATTATATTGGAAGGTGAATTTGCTTCTATGGATACATTGAATAATAATAATCGTATTTATACGGAAGAAAATTATATTCAATTTGTTGAACAGTTAAAAATACAAGCACATTCACCTAAAGGTCTTTATGGTTGTGCGGAACACCCAAAAACATATTCAACAGATATTAAGGAAGTTTCACATAAAATATTAGATATTTGGTACGATAAAAATCAAAAGAAAGTTTTTGGTATCATAATGTTATTAAATACTGCTTGTGCTGAAGGTGCTAGAGAAATAATAAAATCTGGAGGTCAAATACCAGTATCTGCTAGAGGTGGTGGTTCTGAAATTAAAAATCCTGATGGTACAATAACAGCTGTACTTAAATTATTGATAACATTTGATATTGTATATCATCCTGGTTTTTCTAGTTCAATAACAGAATTTACTAGATTGAATGAATCAGCTCCTCAAAAAAATTATTCAATAATTTATGATGATAAAATTCAAAATTTATTAAATTTGAACGAATCATATATAGAGGACGAAGAAGATAATGATTTAAATCAATCACAAAAAACCCAAAAAAATAAAGCAATAAAATCTGAAATAAAACATGACAATCAAGTTATGCAATCAGGTGAAACTGCTAAAAAAGATAAGGTTGAAAATAAATTATCAAATGCTGTACAACAATTAAGTGAATCACAAAAAGATTTTCATAAACAAATGAATCGTTCTGTTGGTAAATTTAAAAAACTTGGAAATTCAGTATATGATAATTCCGCAGGTTTCTTAACAGAAGATGAATTGTAATTAAAAATAATATTTTATCCCATTAAATAATTAATAATTAATAACCAAAAATTTAAACGTATGAAAGGTTTAGCTGATTTTTTTATAACATCAATCACTGATGTTGAAAATGAAATAACACTTCAAGAAAATACTGCTTTGAATGAATCTCAGCAATTCGCTGGTTTTGATGACGACTTTAATTTAAGTCCGGAAGACCAAGAATTAATGGATTATGTTCCAGGATTGACAGAAGAGGAAGAAGAAGAGGAATTACTTGATTTAAATGAAAATGATGATTTTGATTTAGATGAAAATGATGATTTTGATTTAGATGAAAATGATGATTTTGATTTAGATGAAAATGATGATTTTGATTTAGATGAAGAGGAAGAATTGGATTTGGAATTGGATGAAGATGATGATTTGGATTTGGAATTAGAAGAAGATGATAATGATTTTCTTTATGATACCGATGATGTTTCTTTGTTTGAATCCCAAAAATCTCAACAATTGCAACAAAAGCAACAAGCTCAACAAAAGCAACAAAAGCAACAATTGCAACAAAAGCAACAAGCTGAGCAAAAACAATTGCAACAAAAGCAACAAGCTGAACAACAAAAATTGCAGAAAATGCAACAACAACAAAAAGTTCAAGCTCAACAAGCTAAAGCTCAACAACAAAAATTGCAACAAAAGCAACAGATTGAGAAAAAACAATTGCAAGAAAAACAACAAGCTGAGCAAAAATTGCAAGAACAACAAGAAGCTGAGCAACAAAAATTGCAGCAAAAGCAACAAGCTGAGCAAAAACAATTGCAACAAAAGCAACAAGCTGAGCAAAAACAATTGCAACAAAAACAACAACAAGCTCAACAAAAACAGCAAGTTGCCCAAAAACAGCAACAATCTCAGCAAAAACAATTAAATGAATCTGTTAGAGCTAAATATTTGAATTTTTAATAAAATTTAATTTCAATATATAATTAATCTAATAAATTATTTAATTTAGTAATTTTTTCAATCCTAGTAAAAATTTTTAAGTTTAATATCAAAACAAAATAAATTATGTTCGGTAATAACAAACAACAACCAATTTACAAACACACTCATTTGGATATGAATAGTGTTACTAGACTTAAACCTTTAATGGAAAATTCCTTTGCAGGACCATTAGGTCAATATTCTGGAAATCGTGAAGCAATCAAAAAAGAAAAAATTGATTTTCTTGCTAAACAATATGCTAATAGAACTAGAGTAGCTGAAAATATGGGAACAACACCCTTAAACGAGGATGCTCAAATTTTTGGTCATATTCCACAAATTAGCAAATTGTTCGAAAGTGTTTCAACTCCAGGTAACGTAATGAACATGGGTAACGTTAGTAATCCAGGTAACGGTACTTCAGTTAACGGAGGTATGTGGAATCCAGCTTATCAGCCAGGTTCAGGTGATATTCCATCTTATGTATTTGGATTACAATCACACATTGCAATGCACTGTATTGGATTTGATTTAATGCCAACTATCGCTGTTGATACTCCTAAAGTAGTTATCAATTATGTTGATACTGTTTATGGTGGAGGTCCTATGGATGATGCTGAAAATCAACCATCTTACATTGAATTAGCTTCTTCAGTATTTACTGCTGCTTGGGTTAAAACTGCCGCTTTGAAAAGAGCAACAACAGAAATTTTACTTATTGCTAGTGATAAAACTGCATTAAAAGTTCGATTTATGTTAGCAAGTACTGTTAAAGCTGCAATAACTGTTGAAGTTTTAGCTACTGGTACTGTAGATGCAATCACAACTGCTGCAGTATTTACAGCAACAAATACAGTATCTGTTAAACAAGTTCTTTCAGTATTAAATGCGAATTTAGCTTCAAGTAAAGTTTTAACTGGTGGTGCACTTACAAATGCTACCACAACTACAGCAAACTTCGCTTCTGCTACAAGAACAAACATTGCTGAGGCTGCAACAAACAATAATTCTTTAAAAGGAATGTCTCGTGCTCAACACGAAAAAGGACCAAAACATAAACTAAATGTTATCTCTATGGATAAACAATTAGAGATGGATGGTATCGAAATTGAAGCTGATACTTCAAACATTCAAATTAAAGATTTAGCAGCTCAAGGTATTAACGTAATTGCTCGTTTATACAATGGTGTTCAAAATCAACTTGTACAAACTCTTGATGAAATTATCATGAATCACTTGTACGCTCTTGGAGTTGAACATGCTGTTGGTGCTTATCGTTCTCAAGGTATTAATCATTCACTTTACATTTCTGCTCCAGCAAACCCAAGCAAAGCTGTTAGCACAATAGATGTTAAATTTGAAGATATGCTTGACCAAGACGTTAGAACAGATATGGGTTCAATTGTTAATTCAATTTTATCTTCTGGTTACGAAAACCAAATGACTCACGCTGATAGACTTTACTCTAGATTATTGTTAGTTGCTGAATTTATAGCACAACAAAATAGAATTGGTGGTCCTGATTTCGTGGTTCTTGGTGGTGCTTTAGCTGCTTGTTTGAAGAAAAATGCTAAATTCCAAACTTCACCTACTGTTAACACATTAAGTGCTAGTCCTGAATTGCATTATTCTGGTACTGTTTTTGAAACCATAAATGTTTACAAAAACCCAAGAATTACATTTAATGACCCAAGAATTCTTTTAGGACGTAGAGGAAACGATACTGACCCAGGAGCAAAATTCTTAGCTTATGACCTTGCAGCTAGTCGTCAAATGATTGTTGAGGGTACAATGGCAGAAAAAATTAGAGTATGGTCTCGATTTAAAATTGCTGATGTTGGTTTCTACCCAGAAATTAACTACTATACCTTATTGGCTATTAATGAATACGGATGGAACTAATAATTAGTTAATCCAAAAAAACAAAACCCAAGAATAAATTTATTCTTGGGTTTTTTCAATAATCCCAAAAAATTAATATTTTTTAATTTATTAATTTTTCGTTATTTTCAATCTATATATAATAAAAATAATAATATCATATAATTTTATATGTCTATATCATTAAGTAAGGAAGATACCAATAAAATAATTTACGAATCAATAAAAAACCAAAATTATAAAAATAGATATACTTTTAAAACAATGTATCCTTGGAAATGTTTAAAATGCTTAGCTCCAATTTTAATATCATATAAACAATTCAGTAATATTGCTATATTTTGTTCAAATTGTAAACACGAAGCTAATAACAAAAACAAAGATAATAAGATTATTCAATATCAATATATGCGTGTTGTTAAAGAAAATCAATTGAAATTAGTAGAATCTTTTTTAGATAAAATACCAATTTAAATATGTCAAATAACAATTCAATCTTCAAAGATTATACATTAAAAATAAAAACCAAGTTATACAATAGCAATATAACTTCAGGTAATTTAGAAACAATTTCAGATGATATTAATAATTTAATAATATTGCTAAATTGGTGTTTTTTAACCAAGAATAATTTTTTTGTTTCGAATTTCAATAATAAATGTATATTTTCCGTAAATATATTTTATAATCAATTAAAAACCAATATATTATCAAAGAATTTATTTGATGATATCGATAATATTTTTGATGAGATTCCAAAAACAAATTTAAAAACCATTAAATTTATATTACATAATTACATAAATAATTATGATTCAATATCATCAATAGATACAAACAAAGAACTATGCGAAAAAATATCGAAAGTTTCAATAAAAAATTGTATAGATTATATAAATTTATCTTTGGAAAAATAGATAATCAAAACAATAATAATACTAATAATTCAAAAAATAATAAATATACTAATAAAAACATGGAACAAACAATAATTAAAATTGGACACTATAAATTAAAAAATAGTGGAACCAAAGATAATCCTGTTCAAATGATAAGGATTTTAGGAGAAGATGAAAATATTCCAAATCATTGGAAAACATCAGAAAAAAATCTAGAAACTAATCAATTAAAAACAATTTCGGAATATGAATTGTTAAACAATTGGGAATATATAAATACCTCAATAAGCGAAGAATCAAAATTACCTCCACTATCAATATTTGATGATTTTGATGATTTAAATGATTTTAGTGTTGATATACAACAAAATCAAGAAATTTTAAATAATCAAGAAGTTTCAAATACCCCAATACAAAATATACAAAATATCCAACAAATTCAAGAAAAACAATCATACAATTTACCAGGTAATTTATCAGTAAATTATCATGAAGTTATTGAATTATCTGAAGAGCAAAAATTTATTCAAAATATATTAAACAAAACAATTGGAAATCAAAATATTTATTTAAATTTTGATATTGATTTAGGTTATAATTTTGATAAATTAAAAGAAACTGCTAATTTATTGGATATTGATAAAACAAAATTAATCGATTTTATATTATTGGATAATAACATAAAAAATATTATTAACGATAAAATAAAGGAAACATTATACAACTTATTTATTGGTAAATTTAAAACTGATATAATAACAGAGGAAAATACAAATATTTTAAATACTTTGGAAGACAAAGAAATATTTGTACAAACACTTACAAATCCACCATTAGCAAATGAAAAGCTTAAAAAAGCACAAATTAACCATTCAAAAATAATTGAAAATTTAGTTGTTGAGGAGGTTAATGAGGAACCTAATAATTTTGAAAATAAATTAACATCAGAAAAAGACCCAAGAATTGTTGAATTAATGGAAAAATTATCGAGAAAATGGCTTTAAAAATTAATGATTATTTTGGTGTTGTTAATAACCAATTTATAAATATTTATACTAAAGATAACCCAATTTTAAATATTGGTGATTCTTGTTATTTTTTGTTTCATAATATTTCTGATTTCCATAAACTACTAATTGGTAAGGGAATAATTTGTGAAGATTCAATAAACGATGGTATGCACAAAACATATTATGTTAAACTTGAAGAAATTATTGAAACTCCAGATGTTATAAATAAATTTGTTTATGAAAAGCAATTTATATTAACTAGATATGCAGGTAGTGCAAATTCGGATATTAAAAAAATAACTGGAAATAGAATACATATCATTACTAATAAAACATCATTAAGTTTTTTAAATACTAATTTATTTGAAGTTAATGGGTTTTTTATTCGTAATACTCTTGAATTGATAAAAGGTCTAAAATCCGAATTTACAAATATCATAATGGAGGATTTAAAACAACAATTAAGTGATTTGGAAAATTAATTAATATTTATAAAATGATAGATAAATTTGACCAAGAAAATTTAGAACATATCCCATATGAGATTTCTAATGATTTAGGTGTTCCAAAAGGTATTAGTGGAGCAGGTGGTAATGATATAATTGAAGACCCTAAAGATAATGGTATTTCTTATTTACGTAGTGGAAAAGCTTATGGTTCATTAGTAAATAAATTACATCTTATTAAACTTGTAAATTTAGACCCTGATGATTCTAAAGCATATACAGGGGCAAATAAATCTAAATTTGAACCAAAAACTTTTTCAGATTTATGTACAATGAGTGGTGATGGAGCTCCTGAATATGATGCTGAAGATTTTATTTATTGTAAAAAACTTAATTTTCCAATAAATAGATTAATAACATTAAGAAGATTTCCTAAACCATGTACTGATAATATATATTCATCTTTTAATCAAGCAGAACCAGATATTAGTAGAATGGTTACTTATTTTGACCAAGACGTTAATAAACTTGAAGATATTTTAAGTTTTAGTTATGGTATGAAATGGAAACAATTAACTGCTGAAATGGAACAAGCCTCAGCAATTGGAGACCAATCAGGTTTTACTAATTTATCAAAGAAAATAATGTCTGTTTTGGACCCAACATTAGCACAAAACGCATTAAGAGGTGAAAACAAATTAAATTATGACCCAAAACATGACCAAAATAAGGTTTATGGTCCAGTAGATTCAATAACCGAAACACACATAAGAGATGTTGGTTTGGAATTTACTAAAGAGTTTGATTTACAATTTGATTATGAATTACGTTCATGGAATGGTCGTACTCCAGAATTTGCATTTAAGGATTTAATTGCAAATATTTTGGCAACAACTTATAATAATGCTAAATTTTGGGGAGGTTCAAGATATTGGGTTGGTGAAAGACCAAGTAGATTCATACAAAAAATGAATTTTATGCAACCTGATACAATCGAAGAGTTTTTTGGTCAAGGATTCAAAACACTTAAAGATGAATTGGGCAAATTTAAAGGTGCTGATGCTGGAACTAATGCAATATCGGCATTAAAAAATGCATTAAAAAATGGATTAGCAATTGGTATTGGTAAATTATTGGATAATGTTGGAAGACCATCAATATTAGTAATGAATTCATTGTTAACAGGTGAACCAACAGGTTTTTGGCATGTTACCATAGGAAATCCAGATAATCCAATAATGTGTATTGGTAATTTAATATGTACTGGTGTTGATGTTAAATTTCCAACAGATTCGTTATCTTATGGTGATTTTCCAACAAAATTACAAGTTAATGTTAAATTAAAACCAGCACAACCAAAAGATAAAGCTGGTATAGAAACAATGTTTAATCTTGGTAAGTCCAGAATATATTATAACCCCAAATCGGTTAAGAAAAATTCTAATAATGAAATATCAAGAAGAACACGTAGATTTATGGGTATCACTGATGCTTCAATATTATCAACAACAGCAAATGATGCATTTGATTTCTTAGCTAAAAATGTTGATATTGCAATAGATAATGTTAAATCTGTAGGTAGTATAAATCCAGCAACAATAAATAAAAATAACTCCAATCCTTTATTAGGAATTAAAACAGCTGATATTGGTTTTAACAAAGTACGTCAAAATGCAGTATCTTTATTCTAATAAAAATAATTAAAAATTATTAATATCATCCTATAATTGGGAGTATTAATAATTTTTATTATTCCAAAAAATTGTTAGTAACTTTCCAAAAATTTTTATGAAATTTAGCAATATATATAATAAAATTCTTATATTGCTTAATAATACAAAATAACTAATTTTTAAACTTAATCAATTACAAAATGACTAACGTTACAACATTCGAAGAAGAATTAGAACAAATCAATGTGGTTAAAACACCATTTCGAGGAAAGAAAAAAGCACCCTCATTAAATGATGTGCACTTACCAAAAGAAGCAACAAAAAAAGCCGTCAAAAAAGAAGACAAATCTGTTGTTGATAAGTTAGGTTATGACGCAAATAATAAGTTAAATTATTATCTTAAAAAAATGCCACAATGGCAAATTCTTGAAAAACAAATTAACATTCTTAAAGAAGAATTAGATGTTTACAAGAAAAATGGTAGTGCAGAAAACTATCAAAAAACAAAAGATATGATTGTTGAATTAACAATCAATCGAACTGAATTAAAAAATATCTTCAAAAATGGTAATACATCTTCTGAAAAGTCCAAAGCAAAAAGAGATGAACTTAATACCAAAATAAAAAATTCTGAAGTTATTAATTCATTGTTAGCTACAAAAAAAGAATTACTTAAAGAATTAAAAAATTCAACTACTTCTTGGTGGGTTAGTGAACTTAAATCTTATAGAACAAGATTAAGTATGTTGGCTATTAATAAAAATAAAGTAGTTGATTTTGATGATATTGTTGATGAAACAGAACAAAAAATGTTACCAGTTGAACAAGAATATATTGATTTTTGTGGTAGAATAGCCGATATTATATTTTGGGATATTAATGAAGTAATGGATGGTACTGTTCAAAATATTAAAAGAGCTCTTGAATCTCGTTTAGATAATACCGAAGAAATTAAAGAAAAACTTGATGTTATAAACGCAAAAATATCAGCTGAAAAAGATGCGTTATCAGATTCAATTAAATTAACTGATATGCTTTTTAATGTTTTTGATTTTGCTGATGAATCACAAGAAAAAGAACCCAAAGAAATTTTGATATTATCAAATATTAATTACGTTAAATCAATAGCGTATAATATTTGTGTCAAATTCAAAGCATTAAACAAAATGGATGATGCGGTAAGTGCTGGTTTATTAGGATTAACTGTTGCAGTAAATAGTTGGTATGTGAAACAATCATTACAAGATTCACCATTATCATTCAAAGGGTTTTCAAGCTTACACATTTATGGTGCAATTCAACGTGAATTATTAGGTCTTGATGCTAATGGAACTGAATCTGGTTCGTCTAAAGCCACAGTAAATACTCATAATAAACAAAAAATCAATAACTTTTTAAAAGACAATCCACAATATGAAGGTGTTGATAAATCAATATTAATTGATTTGCTAGCTAGTTATGATGATAAAGATACTGATGGTAAAAAAATAAATACCGGAGTTAAAACAATTTCAAACGTAACAACAGAATCTGAATATAGTAATGTTATTTCAGATGAAGAAGGTGATAGTTCTGAAATCTGGGCTAATGCAGCATCATCTGACGATAATATTGAAGAACTTCTTGAAGGTAAAATGGAATACGAAAAAATGTTGAAAAGTATTTCTGATTTATTAAACCTTTTCGAAACAAAAACAGACAACAAAACAGGTTTATTATCAATAACAAATAAGAAATTATTTGATAAATATGATAAAAAAATATTTATGATGTACTTCGGATTACAACATAAAATAGAAAAAGAACTTGACAAAAATGGTAATAATGTTACCAGAAATGAATATACACAAGAAGAAATTGCTGATGAATTATTTTATATGATGAAAGCCGATGGTTTAGTTGTTAATGAACCGTTTTCACAACCAGCAATAAATTACCGTATCACAAAAATTCTTACAAAAATTAAATCTGCAATGGAATTTAATCCTGAATTAAAAATGGGATTTGAATATTTCATTAATATTAAGAAATCTGACGGTAATGTAGAAGAAAATCCAAACGAAAAATCAGGAAACTGGAGATTAAATAATCCAGATTTATTACGTAAATTATCAAATAATCGTGAAGAAATCAATATGAAAATTGATAGAGATGAATTACGTGAAATTTACAGTGATGATGAAAATGCCTTAAATAGACAGTTGTCAGATGGTAAAAGATTATCCGATACTTTCCAAATATCTGAAACAAACCCATTAGATGATGAAATCGCTTCAATGTTTGCAGATATTTAATTAAAATCTAATCAAAACCCCGATAAATAAATAATCATGAATATTAAGATACCAAATTTAGAAAAACTAAATGAATCTACAAATAACAAATCTGACTTGAAAGAGTCGGATTTGTTAGTTTATTTAGATGAGAATTTCCCAGATAATCCAAAATCTTGGAAAGAAGCTACAGTAGAAATTGTTGAAATGGCTAATTGGATTTATGAGACTTTGGATTATCCAAATCAAAATAATCCACAGATTCAAGAATTAAAAGATACTAAAAAATCCAAAAGCCCAAAGGAATGGAATTTGAAACATAAGAAACGAATTATTAATGGTTTCAAATTATTAGATTCTTATAACAAAAAACAGTTCTTTGAAACTTTTGGTGAATGGATTAATAATCCCAAAAAACTTAACGAATCTCAACAAATAATTATCGAAGATGAAGAGATAATTGAAGATGTTGTTAATATAAAATCTAATCAATTTAATTTTGATTGTGGTTTATATATGGGTACAATAAAATCTGGTTTAGATACTAAATTTGGGTTAGCATATCATGCTTTAAATACTTTAAATTTGGAGGAATTCATAGATTCAGTTAATAACTTCTTGTCAACAACAAATAACCAACTAACTGAAAATGATATTGAAAAGTTAACTGCTCATTACATAAAATACAATAAATAAAGTCAAATGAAAACTGAACAACAAATCCAAGAATTTTTAAATTTACCCGATATTGAATTAAATAATTTAGATTCGAATCAATCATTTAAAACTAATTTAAGTATAGGTACTAGAAATTTTAAATTGTTGGTACTGTATTTATCTAAAACTTTATCATTCATAAAAAATTTGTATGAAATGATAGATGTTTCAAATATAGTTAATTCAGTTTTAACATCACTTGAAACGAAAAAAAATATTTTAAATATTGATGTTAATTTAGTTATTGGAACTTCTGTAACACAAAATATTGATAATAAAATATTTCGAATCTCTAGAGTTGATAATTTCCATGTAATAATAACTAGTGAAAACATACTAAATTGGAATACTGATAATTTAATTATTCAAGTTAAAACTATTGATGGGATGATTGTTTATCCAACAATTTTAACTATTGAAAATAAAATTGAATTATACTTCAATGATATTTTAAGCACTAACTACAAAATATTTTGGATATAACTAAAAAACAAGAATTACAGATTGAACTTGATAATATAAATAAGAAAATTGAGGAATTATATTTATTATGTATTATTGATGAATCAATAGTTGACAGACAAAGAGAAATTTATAAATTATTAAATCAAATGAAAAATGAAAAATAAATTAACCAAAATTTATAACATTTTCAAGCAAATTGAAAATTTAAATGGTAACGTTGGTTGGGACCAAACAAAAAGTTTTTATTATTTTTATGAAAATAATAAGTTAGTTGACTGTTGGAAATTATTATACGGTTTATTTTGTGAAAATAAAAATCTAAAACCTTCTGTTTTTGGTATAACATTATTGGAACTACGTAAATATTCAAATGGATTTAGTGTTATTTATGAATTTGAAGAATTAAATGAGATTCCAATATTGGTTGCTACATTTAGTCGAAACGGTAAACATCAAATTTCTGGTAAAGTTAAGGTTGAAGAAACATCAGTTAGTGAAGCTAAAGTTGTTGAGTTTGTTGATGGTGTTAATGTTGATGAAGATTTTGATGATGAAGGTTCTCCAGCAAATGAAGATGTTGAAATTGATTTTCTTCATGTTGATGATTTAGATTTATCTCTTTTGGTTTATAATAATTTAGTTGTTTGTTTTCATGATGATAATGATGAATTAATCGAAATTAAGAATGAAAGTGAAGTTCAAGAATATTTGGAATTATACAACGATAATAGATTGTTTATTTTCAAAAATGAATTAGCTGATAAAGGAATATCAGAAAATTTTAAAGAAGAACTTACTGGAAAATGTCCGTCATTTAATATTGCTGGTGTTATTCCTTATGGTCTATATTCAACATCAGATTGTATATTATTTTTAGATTATCTTAATAATGAATGTGTATTAAAAGGTGTATTCCATCCAGATGATTCATTTGAAAATTACTGTGATTCAGATGGTAAACAAATATTTACTAAAAATCAAATAGAATTATATAGTAAATATTTGGATGATATGTTTGAAATGGATTCTGATGGAAATTCAGAATTTGTTAAACTTGGATATGAAGATGTTTATGATTTTTGTATGAACTATGTTAATAAAGAAAATACTGATGATTCAGAAATAAAAGATAAATTATTTGAGGATGAGCTTGAATCAGCAAAATATATCGAAAAATATTTAAGAACACCATCAAAAAAAGGTTCAAAAATATTTTTTATTATGGGTTCTGAAGCAAAAAAAGACTTTGAAATTGATGAAATAATTGATTCAATAAGTCAAAATAGTTCCCCATCATTTATCAGAGGTGAAATTATTGGAAATAATATTTATTTTTATGAGATTCATGCTAGTAAAGACTCTTATATTGTTTTAAATGATTATGAAGAAACAATGCATTTCAAATATGACATAACTAAAAATTTATTTACAGAAATTGAAGGTTATGCTGATGAAAGAGCTGAATTAGAAAGTGGTGAAGATTATTGGAATTGTGCTGAATTAATAATTGATATTATTTCAGAGGAAGAGTAAGATTGGAAATCAACAACACCTGCTGAATTAAAACAATTTTTTGCTGAATTGAAATTAGATTATCAATTTAACGAAAATTCTGAAGATTATTTAGGATTTATTAATATCGATACTGAAAATGATATGACTGAAAATTATTCAGTTATGAAATATATCGTAAAATTTCCTGAAAAAATCATATAAAATAAAAAAACCACTCAAATTTGAGTGGTTTTTTTGTAAATTTTAAAAAATTAAAGATTATTATCGAATTTTTTAATAATTTCAATTTCTTCATTTGCGGAAAGTTTTCTATTTTTTATTTCCTCTTTGAAACTTTTTTCTATCTTATGATATAGTAAAATGCTTTCATCTGTGGTAAGTTTTTGTCCCTGATAATAATAAAGATTTTGTAAAATATTCATTTCATTTTGCTGCAAATCCTTTTCATTTATCGAATTTAACTTATTGTCAATACTTTCAATAAATTCATTAAATTTTCGCTTAAAATAATTCATATTAAAATTGGTTTTAATTAAAATAATTGGTTTAAAAAATAAGTCACAAATATTATATCCACAAATATTAACAAAAATAGGTCGTTATTAAATTACCGAATTTATGGTATCGATACACACCAGTAAATTTATGTATATTTTAAACATACATAAATATTAAGATATATACCCAATTAATTGTATTTTGATTATATAAATTCAGGTGCGTATTAATTCCATATAATAAAAAACCCGAATAAATCGGGTTTGTTAGCTTCTCATTGCTAAACTAGCATTTTTACCAGTTTCTACTAATTCAATTTGAATTTCGATTAACAATTTTTTTGATTTTTGCTAATAAGTTTTTAAATTTTTCATGGTGTTTTTTATTTTATGATTATGCGCACCTGATATTATATGTTTATATTTAAATCAATAAGACAAATAGCTTGTTAATTCCATATATAAGAATATGGTGACTTATTACCTGGTGTGTATTGTTACTATATAAATATTTACTGGTGTGTATTGTTATTATTGAAAATATGGAATATCGAACTAT
>JACCDZ011292763.1_pt1 | contig 28444 bp, 26 predicted proteins | sample 7449551 | NCBI WGS metagenome assembly JACCDZ01 (sample SAMN15323452, study PRJNA562643) | freshwater metagenome | isolation source: river surface water | place: USA:Blue River Watershed | collected 2017-08-18 | reverse complement strand
TCCTGGCCGGTGAGGCGTACGAAATAGCCGTCGTTCAGGATGGTGGCATAGGCCAGGGTTTCTGCCGCGCCCCAGTTGAACTCGAGATTGCCCGCCCACATGCGTGAACGATCTTCCATCACCTTCTGCACCTGCTTCTGCATGACGAAGGTTTCCGGCATTTTTTCCAGCTTCTTGCCCAGTTCCTGCAAGGTCTTCAGCGGCACACCGGTGTCGAATTCATCCACCACGGCATGACCGAGATAAGGTGACCAATCCACGAACAAGGTCTTGTTGGGTTCGCGCACCAGCGCCTTCACCACATGCTGACCGGCTTCGAGCGCCTTGCGGTACTCATCCACCATATCGTCAGCCTTGACCTTCTCGAGCACACCTTCGCTGACCAGCTTGTCAGCATACAGCGTGCGCGTGGTCGGCAGCTTGGTGATGACCTGATACATCAGGGGCTGCGTGGCAGAAGGCTCGTCAGCTTCATTGTGGCCACGACGGCGATAGCAGATCACGTCGATGACAACGTCCTTGCTGAATTCCATACGGAAATCCAGGGCCAGCTGCGTCACAAAGAACACGGCTTCGGGATCATCACCATTCACATGAAAAATCGGCGCCTGCACCATCTTGGCAACGTCGGTGCAATATTCGGTAGAGCGTGCATCGTCCTGCTTGCTGGTGGTAAAGCCCACCTGGTTGTTGACGATGATGTGGATGGTGCCGCCCGTGTGATAACCACGGGTCTGCGACATCTGGAAGGTTTCCATGACCACGCCCTGACCAGCAAACGCGGCATCGCCGTGCACACTGACCGGCAACACCTGACGGCCCTTGTCGTCATGACGACGGTCTTGACGCGCACGCACGGACCCTTCCACCACCGGCGAAACGATTTCGAGATGGGAAGGATTGAAGGCCATGGCCAGATGCACTTCGCCGCCCGGTGTCATCACATTGGATGAGTAGCCCTGGTGGTACTTCACGTCACCGGAACCGCTCTTGGTGACGCTCTTGCCTTCGAATTCGCTGAACAGGTCGCCCGGATTCTTGCCGAGGATGTTCACCAGCACATTAAGGCGGCCACGATGAGCCATGCCGATGACGACTTCTTTCACGCCATAGGACCCGCCACGCTGGATGAGCTCGTCCACCAGCGGGATCAAGGCTTCACCGCCCTCAAGACCGAAACGCTTGGCACCGGCATATTTGGTACCCAGATATTTTTCCAGGCCTTCGGCAGCGGTCATGCGCTCCAATACATGCTTCTTGGTATCCGCCGAGAAATTCGGATTGCCGCGCACACTCTCCAGACGCTGCTGGATCCAGCGCTTCTCGGCCGTATTCACGATGTGCATGTATTCGGAACCGATGGAGCCGCAATAGATGGCCTCCATGGCCTGCACCATTTCACCCAGGGTGCACTCTTCCTTGCCAATGGCGAGATTGCCGGTATTGAAAACGGTATTGAGGTCGCCCGGCGTCAGGCCATGGGTAGCAAGATCAAGATCGGGCACAGTTTCGCGCTGCATGAGCCCGAGAGGATCGAGTCTGGCACGCTGATGACCACGATTGCGGTAACCGGCAATGAGCTGCAGCACAGCCACCTGACGACGCTCGTGCTCGGTGCTGACACGGCTGGTCGGTAGCGCCTGGGCGCGGGAAGAATTCTTCGCCAACAGCAGGAACTGCTCGCGCACACCCTTGTGCGGGGTGTCCTGGGCAATGCCGTCGACACGGGGAAGTTTTTCAAAATAGCTGCGCCAGTCTTCCGGCACGGCCTGAGGGGAAACCAGAAATTGTTCGTAAAGCTCTTCGACGTAAGCTGCGTTTTCTGCCGAGAGTTGGGAGGTACTCCACTGGCGCAGCATTTGCCCGTCTTGCATGACTGATCGTTCCTGTTTAAGAGAAGTTCCGCCACAGATTCTTGCCAGTCTGCGGTCGGGAGCTGTTTCGCCTTCTCTTTACCTTGACCCGCGATGCCTTTGTAAAGCGTCGCGACCTGCAACCCGCGCAAGTGTAACCGCAGGCTGCGTAAACAGCTGCCTTTTGACCGCGTGTGGCGGCAAAAAGGCGTGATGGCATCGCCATCTGGCTTGGCCTGCACGGCCTGATGGGCACAGCGTTGTACCCGGAGATACCGGCCGCGCGGCCGGTATTCTGCACCCCTTGGCCTGCAAGGGCCACCGGGGCAGTGTTCACGAACTGAAGCCGTGAACCGGTTTAGCAATCAGCCTGCTTGAAATGAAGCGCCGGCCACATCGCCCTCACCTCACCTCTTGCAGGGCGCAGACTGCCGGCACCATGACCGGCAGGCCGCCCTTATTACACCAAGCCCATCAAGCCGTCTGCTTCAGGTGCCCTGGCTCAGCAGCATATTGCGGATATGACCGATGGCCTTGGTGGGATTGAGTCCCTTGGGGCAAACGCTCACGCAATTCATGATGCCGCGGCAGCGGAAGATGCTGAAGGGATCATCCAGCTTGGCCAGACGCTCGGCAGTGGCGGTATCGCGACTGTCGGCGAGGAAGCGGTAAGCCTGGATAAGCGCCGACGGGCCCAGGAACTTGTCCGGATTCCACCAGTAGGACGGGCAGGAAGTGGAGCAGCAAGCACAGAGGATGCATTCGTAGAGACCATCCAGCTTCTCGCGATCTTCCGGCGACTGCAGGCGTTCCTTGGCTGGCGCCGGCGTCTCGTTGATCAGATAGGGCTGCACCTTCTCGTACTGGTTGTAGAACATACCCATGTCGACCACGAGATCGCGGATGACAGGCAGGCCCGGCAGCGGCTTGATCACGATCTTTTTCGGCAGCGTCTTCATATTGATGAGACAGGCCAGACCGTTCTTGCCGTTGATGTTCATGCCGTCCGAACCGCAGATGCCTTCACGGCAGGAGCGACGGAAGCTCAGGGTTTCATCAAGCTGCTTCAGCTTGATGAGCGCATCCAGCAGCATGCGCTCATGCCCGTCGAGCGTGAGCTCATAGGTCTGCATATAAGGCGCCGCGTCCTTGTCCGGATCGTAGCGGTAGACTTCGAAAATACGCACTTCACTCATGGCTTGTGCCTCACTCAAAATGCCTTGTTTGCACGCATTGCGGCACACGGATGTGCCGCCCGCGAATCCGCTGCTTGCAGCGGATTCGGCGTGAGCCTGATACGGACATGCGCCGGATCAGGCGTTGCCCTGCAAATCCCGGAAGGATTTGCAGGGCTGTCGATCAGAAGGTACGCGGCTTGGGCGGAACGGATTCCACCGTCAAGGGCGTCAGCTTCACCGGCTTGTATTCGAGACGGTTGCTGTCCTTGAACCACAAGGTGTGCTTCATCCACTCCTTGTCGTTACGGCCCAGCGGGCAGTCCGGATCCGTCACCGGACGCTCGTAATCCACCACGGTGTGGGCACCGCGACATTCCTTACGGGCAGCAGCGGAAATCATCGTGGCCTTGGCGGCTTCAATGAGGTTTTCCAGCTCCAGCGCTTCGATACGACCGGTGTTGAACACCTGCGACTTGTCCTTGAGGTGGATATTGGCGATGCGCTTCTCGATGTCGAGAATGCTGGTCACGCCCTTGTCCATCATTTCCTGGGTACGGAACACGCCGGCGTGGTTCTGCATGCTGCGACGCATGTCGTTGGCCACATCCTGCGCGTATTCGCCGGACTTGGAGCTGTCCAGACGGGCGATACGGGCCAGGGTCTGGTCCAGGGCATCTTTCGGCAGCGGACGGTGCGAGGCCGGTTCACGGCTGACATGCTCGACAATGTGCTCGCCCGCGGCCTTGCCGAAAACGATGAGGTCGAGCAGCGAGTTGGTGCCGAGGCGGTTGGCGCCGTGCACGGACACACAGGAGCACTCGCCGATGGCGTAGAAACCGTTGACCACGGAGCTGGGGTTGCCATCTTTCGGCGCCACCACCTGGCCATGGATATTGGTCGGAATACCGCCCATTTGGTAATGGATGGTGGGCACGACCGGAATCGGTTCCTTGGTGCAATCCACATTGGCGAAGTTCTTGCCGATTTCGTACACGGACGGCAGGCGCTTGTGAATGGTGTCGGCGCCCAGATGGGTAAGATCGAGCACCACATAATCGCCATTGGGACCGCAGCCGCGACCTTCCTTGATTTCCTGATCCATGGAACGGGACACGAAATCGCGGGGTGCGAGATCCTTCAGATTCGGGGCATAACGCTCCATGAAGCGCTCGCCGTTCTTGTTGCGCAGCAGACCGCCTTCGCCACGGCAACCTTCCGTCAGCAGCACACCGGCACCGGCCACACCGGTCGGGTGGAACTGCCAGAACTCCATGTCCTGCAGCGGAATGCCGGCACGGGCCGCCATGCCGAGACCGTCACCGGTATTGATGAAGGCGTTAGTGGAGGCCTGGTAGATACGACCGGCACCGCCGGTGGCGAACAGGGTGGCCTTGGCCTGGAACACGGCGATATTGCCGGTGGCCAGATCGATACCGGTAACGCCCAGCACTTCGCCGTCAGCGTCACGCACGAGATCCAGAGCAATCCATTCCACGAAGAACTGGGTCTTGGCAGCGAGATTGCCTTGGTAGAGGGTGTGCAGCAGGGCGTGGCCAGTACGGTCAGCGGCGGCGCAGGCGCGCTGTACCGGCTTTTCGCCGTAATTGGAGGTATGACCACCGAAAGGACGCTGGTAGATGGTGCCGTCAGCGTTACGGTCGAAGGGCATGCCCATGTGTTCGAGTTCGTACACCACCTTGGGGGCTTCACGGCACATGAACTCGATGGCGTCTTGATCGCCCAGCCAGTCCGAGCCCTTTACGGTGTCGTAGAAGTGGTAGTGCCAATTGTCTTCGCTCATATTGCCGAGCGAAGCGCCGATGCCACCCTGTGCTGCCACAGTGTGGGAGCGGGTCGGGAATACCTTGGTGAGTACCGCCACCTTGAGACCGGCGCGTGCGAGCTGCAGCGAGGCACGCATGCCCGAGCCGCCGCCGCCGACAATCACGGCATCAAATGTAAGGGTGGGAATATTGCTCGCCTTGATGCTGCTGGCCATGAATCAGTTCCCCCACAGGATCTGGATGCCCCAGACCACGTAAACAAAAACGAAAAGCGCCATGCCGGTCTGGAAAATCAGGCGGATGACCGCAGCCTTGGGGCCCATCTGGCGTTCGGTGATGTAGTCGGTGAACACCGTCCACAGGCCGACCCAGGCATGAGCCGCCAGGGAGAGAATGGCCAGCAAGGTGAATATGCGCATGCCGGTGCTGCTCATCAGGGCATACCAGTCACTGAAGTACACGTCTTTGGTGCACAGCAGATAGCCCACGATGAAAAGGAAATAGGCGCCGAGGATATAGGCGCTGACACGCTGGATCAGCCAGTCGGAGAGACCGGAGCGGCTGAAGCTCGTTGCACTGTTTCTCATCAGAGCACCATCCACAGGAAAGCAAGCACAATGAAGAAGGCCGAAGCAGCCAGAGCCACCCAGGCGAAGTTGCGACCGCCCTGCAGGGACTCGCCGATACCGAAGTCCTGGATCAGGTGCTTGGTGCCGATGATGAAGTGGTAAATGAGGCCAGCCAAGGCAATAAAGACCAGGCCGCCACCGATGAAGCCACCCAGAATATTGTCTTTCACGTTCTGGAAGGCTGTTTCGGAGGTCAGCGATTCCTGCAGGATATAAAGCAGGACCGGAATGAGCAGAAAGATCACCACGCCAGAGATGCGATGCAGGATGGAGGCGATGGCGACCGGCGACTTCAGGTTGACCAGGAGCACGGTGGACAAACTGAGATTGACGGGTCGATTGCTTTTCACAGCGTTGTTCCTGTGGGGAGCCCGGTAGCATGCGCTGCCAGACCAGTACCTAAGGGAAAATGCAGATATTGCGGCAAGCCATTGAAAAACCTCGAATTTTCAAGGCATTTCCGGTCGGCCAGAAACCGGGCGGCAAGTATAATCCTGCACAAATTCAATTACAAACCCGAAACACGGTGAAAATTGCAGCCCCACAGCGGCTTGCGCGCGCCAGCATGAAGCAGGTGTATGTTTATCAGGCGGAACTGGCATCAGCACAGTGCATGACACAAAAAACGTAGCAGCAAATTGCGCGGTCGCCGCAGCAGCGACCGGAAAGTCATCGAAGCATCACGCTAACTTCGTGTTTTCCCGTAAGAATCCGGAAAAGAAGACGCGAGCTTTGATTGACAAAATCGGCCTACAAATTAAGCTAGCGCGCCTTCCCAAAGTGTTTCGCAATAGCCGGTCCCGGCAGCGCCGCCGCTTCAGGTTCACTCTGCATGCTTTGGTCGTGCTGAAACTTCTCTTAACAAGGAGATTGCCATGTCGGGCAAGAAAGCCACTCTCACGATCGACAACAAATCGATTGATCTGCCAATTTCCTCCGGAACACTGGGCCCTGACGTCATCGACGTGAAGGATGTACTCGCGCAAGGCTACTTCACCTATGACCCGGGTTTCATGGCCACGGCGGCCTGCGAATCCAAGATCACCTTCATCGACGGCGACAAGGGCATCCTGCTGCACCGCGGCTACCCTATCGATCAGCTCGCTACCGAGTCCGACTACCTCGAAACCTGCTATCTGCTCCTCAATGGTGAGCTGCCGAATGTCGAGCAGAAGGCCGATTTCGTTTCCCGTGTCACCCAGCACACCATGGTGCACGAGCAGTTGCAGTTCTTTTATCGCGGCTTCCGTCGCGATGCCCACCCCATGGCCGTGATGTGCGGTGTCGTGGGTGCCCTCTCTGCCTTCTATCACGACAATCTCGACATCAATAATGCCGAGCACCGTCGCATTGCCGCCATTCGTCTCATCGCCAAGATGCCGACGATTGCCGCCATGAGCTACAAGTACAACGCGGGCCAGCCCTTCGTCTATCCGGACAACAAGCTCGATTACGCCAGCAACTTCCTGCGCATGATGTTTGCTGTGCCCTGTGAGGAATATGTGGTCAATCCAGTGGTCGCCAAAGCCATGGACCGCATCTTCATACTGCATGCCGACCACGAGCAGAACGCTTCCACCTCCACAGTACGTCTGACCGGCTCCACCGGCGCCAACCCCTACGCCTGTATTGCGGCCGGTATTGCTGCGCTCTGGGGCCCGGCACATGGCGGCGCCAACGAAGCCGTGCTGAAAATGCTCGACGAAATTGGTGATGTCTCCAATCTCGACAAGTTCCTGGCCAAGGCCAAGGACAAGAACGATCCCTTCAAGCTCATGGGCTTCGGTCACCGCGTGTACAAGAATTTCGATCCGCGCGCCAAAGTGATGAAGCAGACCTGCGACGAAGTGCTGGCCGCGCTCGGCATCAATGATCCGCAGCTAGAACTCGCCATGAAGCTGGAAGAGGCCGCACGTAACGATCCGTATTTTGTCGAGCGCAAGCTTTATCCGAATGTGGACTTCTACTCGGGCATCATCCTCAAGGCCATCGGTATTCCCACGTCGATGTTCACCGTGATCTTCGCGCTCGCCCGCACCGTGGGCTGGATTGCACACTGGGGTGAAATGCACTCGGCGCCTTACAAGATCGGCCGTCCCCGTCAGCTCTACACGGGTGCCGTGCAGCGTGATTTCGTGCCGCTTAAGCAGCGCTGAAATTCACACTTGCTGATGAAAAAGGCCGCTAATGCGGCCTTTTTCATTGCTGCGGCTTGCCGCGCCATGTCGCAAGAAAGATGACAGCCAGCCACTGCTTTGCTACAAGCCTCTGGAAAGCAATGGTCAAACAACAGGGACCTCGCCATGAAAGAACGCTCTCCCCTGCCTCCAGAACCGGTCAGCACCCTCACCGGCAAAACCCTGAGTATGCTGCTGGCCGTCCTGCTTCTCCTTGTCGGCATCGTGTGCTTGTCAGTCATATGGGGCTATGGCGATCTCGAAAACCTGCTGCGCATCATGGCCAGCTTCATGGTACTGGCCCTGCTGCTGGCCGGCGGCCTGATCTTGTGGCATCGACAATAGCCGCCTTCATCTCCTCCAAAAATTCATTGCGAGTTTCATCATGAGCGCAGTTGCCTTTATCGGCCTCGGCACCATGGGCTATCCCATGGCCGGCCATCTGTCCCGCCAAGGACATAGCGTTACGGTTTTCAACCGCACTCGCACTCGTGCAGAAAAATGGCAGGGCGAATACGCGGGCCATATTGCGAGCAGTCCCACCGATGCCGCAGTTCGTGCCGATATCGTTTTCACCTGCGTTGGCAATGACAATGATTTGCGCGAAGTCGTGCTGGGTCCGCAGGGCATCATGCGCGGCCTGCAGAAAAATGCCCTGCTCGTGGATCACTCCACCGTCTCTGCGACCGTTTCACGCGAAATTGCAAGCGAAATTGCCAAAACTGGTGCCGGCTTTATGGATGCGCCCGTGTCCGGTGGCGAGCAAGGCGCGCTGAATGGCCAGCTCACCATCATGTGCGGCGGTAATGCCGAGACTTTTGCGGCAGTGCAGCCGACGCTGAACGCTTATGCAAAGGCTGTCACGCTGATAGGCCCTGTCGGCGCCGGCCAGCTCGCCAAGATGGTCAACCAGATCTGCGTGGCCGGCCTCGTTGAGGCGCTGGCGGAAGGCCTGAATTTCGCGGAAAAAGCCGGGCTGGATGTGCAAACCGTGATGAATGCCATTTCCCAGGGAGCGGCCTCAAGCTGGCAGATGGTGAATCGTCACAAAACCATGATTGCCGGTGAATACAAGCACGGCTTTGCGGTGGACTGGATGCGCAAGGATTTGTCGATATGCCTGGAAGAGGCACAAAAAATCGGCGCCGCCCTGCCCGTCACACATGCCGTTGACCAGTTCTATGCCGAGATACAAGCCATGGGCGGCGGCCGCTGGGATACATCCAGCCTGCTGGCCCGACTGAAAAAATGACGTCCGCACAGAGCAAAGCCAGAGCTGGCCGCCTAGACTCTGGCCACGCTCTTCCTTGCAAGCACAAGCCGCCCGAGGACCTGATGATGATCAAATCCCTGCTGACCGCATTTGGCCTGTCGCTCTGCCTCATGAGCGCAAGCCATGCTGACGAGGCCAGAAAAGAACCCACTGCCCAGCAGCAGCGCATGAAAGACTGCAATGCCAGAGCCGAAGGCAAAAAAGGTGATGAGCGCAAAGCCTTCATGAGCGCCTGCCTCTCGGGCAAAGACCCTGAAGGCGCCAAGAGCAGTCCGCAGCAACGCATGAAAGACTGCAATGCCAAGGCCGAAGGCAAAAAAGGTGATGAACGCAAAGCCTTCATGAGCACCTGCCTCAAGAGCTGAAACGGTTCTCGGCCCTCATGCCCTACCGAAAGCCCGCTATTGCGGGCTTTTTTACATTTTTGTAAGCAGAGCCCGGTCGTCTGTTAATCGCCGGAACAGCCGGATATGCTGCTGAAAGCCCTTGGTACAGGCGTTAGAATCGCGCCGGCGCCACCCGGCTACACGGGTGACGACAAGGGACTGTAGCTATATGAGGACGAGCCACGATGAAAATAATGCTCGCCGTAGTCATTCTGCTTCTGGGCAACGGACTGGCTTATGGCAAGGAAGGCACTAACAAGCGCGAGGATTGCAACCAGAAAGCAGAAGGCACCAGCGGCAAGGAACGTACCCGCATCATCAGCGCCTGCATCAAGCACAATGCCAACGTCAAGAGCGTGCCCCCTATGCTGGAACGCATGACGGAGTGCAACCGCAAAGCCGGCGACATGACAGGTGATGCCCGCCAAAAGTTTGTGAATAAATGCCTGGAAATAAATTAACCGTACTCTGCCGCCACATAACTGCATGAAAAAATGAAAAAGCCCGCATCAGCGGGCTTTTTCATTCAGCGACACATCACTTCTCGATGATGGCGACCACGCCCTGACCACCCGCGGCGCAGATGGACACCAGCACGCGGCCCGAGCCTTTTTCATTCAGCATCTTGGCGGCCGAGGCGACGATACGGCCACCGGTGGCGGCGAAGGGATGACCCGCCGCCAGCGAGGAGCCGTTCACGTTCAGCTTGGCGCGATCGATCGAACCCAGCGCATTCTTCAGGCCAAGACGTTCCTTGCAGGCCTTTTCGTCTTCCCAGAATTTCAGCGTGGACAGCACCTGGCCGGCGAAGGCTTCGTGGATTTCGTAGTAATCGAAATCCTGCAGGGTGAGCCCCACACGGTCCAGCATGCGCGGTACGGCATAGGCCGGAGCCAGCAGCAGGCCTTCCTTCTTGTGCACGAAATCAATCGCAGCAGTTTCCACCGTGGTCAGGTAGGCGAGCACCGGCAAGCCACGCGCCTTGGCCCACTCTTCGGAGGCCAGCAGCACTACGGAAGCACCGTCGGTGAGCGGCGTGGAGTTACCCGCCGTCATGGTGCCCTGCTCACGATCGCCAAACACCGGCTTCAGGGTGGCCAGTTTTTCCACCGTGGAGCCCGGGCGCAGATTGTCGTCACGCTCAAGGCCCATATAAGGCGTCATCAGATCTTTGAAGAAACCGCGCTCATAGGCAGCAGCCATGTTCTTGTGGCTTTTGAAGGCAAGTTCGTCCTGGGCTTCACGGGCAATGCCCCACTCGGCGGTGGTGATGGCCTGGTGCTCACCCATGGACAGGCCAGTGCGCGGCTCGCCATTGGCGGGAATTTCCAGACCGATCATGCCGGGACGGAACTTCGCAATCGCGGCCATGCGCTGCTTGTTGTCCTTGGCGCGGTTCAGGCTGAGCAGGAACTGGCGCAGGCCTTCACCCACCGCAATCGGTGCATCGGAAGTGGTGTCGACACCGCCGCCGATACCGACCTCGATCTGGCCGGTGGCGATCTTGTTGGCGATGTAATTGAGGGCCTGCAGACCGGTACCGCAGGCTTGCTGCATATCGCAGGCCGGCGTTTCCGGGGCCAGCTTGGTGTTGAGCACGCATTCGCGGGTCATGTTGAAATCACGGGCCAGCTTGAGCACGGCACCGGCGGCCACTTCACCCAGACGCTCGCCTTCGAGCTTGTAGCGCGCCACGAGGCCGTCAAGCGCCGCGGTCAGCATGTCGATATTGGACGCCGTGGCATAGGCGCCATTGGAACGGGCAAAAGGAATACGGTTGCCACCGATGATGGCGACGCGACGCAGCGAGGTCATGACTTTACTCCAGGCAGAATGTCAGATGGCGCGCACCCTAGCACAGTTGTCTTACCGGGTATTGGCAGACCAGGCGGTCTTGGGATGTCGCCGGAGCAAATGTGACTGTCACGGGCTTTTGTTAGCCTGCCGCCCGTTTTGAAGCCGCTTGCAGCCCCTTGCTGTCATGGACTCTTGTCATGCTTTCAACATGTGGCGGGCGTAGTACGCAGTGCAGCGGCACTTGCTGGAAGGCTAGCCACTACGGCTTTCTTTTCTTAGAGTGTCGGCCTCCCTGTCAGCAGCGGCTTCTGCCTGCTTTTTGCAATACCTTGCTTTGAAACACCCTGGTTGAGTCTTGCCTCTGCCCGAGGCAGCTCGCCAGCAAGCCTCCACGATGTACGCACCTAGCGAAGGATCTGATCATGTCTGACCGTTATACACAGTTCGCGAATTCCCCCCTCGGCCGCCTGCTGGCCAAGAATCTCGGCCTGCCGCAGCCGGTCAAACTCGATCGTTTCGAGGCCGGTGCGCCGGTCATCAATGGCACCGTGCGTTTTGGCAGCGCCGCTGATGGCGCCATCAGCCAGGCGGTAAATGGCATACTGAAAAATATCGGTGCCAGCGTGAACAATGCGCCGGTGAATGCCGAGAGCGACGTGAAATTCAAAGCTGTGATATTCGATGCCAGCGGCGTGAAAGACAGTGCCGACCTCGTCAAGGTGTATGCCTTTTTCAATCCGGTGATGCGCAAGGTGGATCAATGCGCCCGTCTCATTGTCATCGGCCTGCAACCGGAAGCCGCAGAAAGCCCGCGCCATGCTACGGCACAACGCGCACTCGAAGGCTTCACGCGCTCGCTGGGCAAGGAAGTGAAAAAAGGTGGCACTGCACAACTGATATATGTCGCGCCAGGTGCTGAAGACCAGCTCGAATCTTCGCTGCGCTTTTTCCTCTCGCCACGTTCGGCCTACGTCTCTGCGCAGGTCGTGCGCGTTTCTGCCTCCGGCACACAGACCAAGCTGGACTGGAACAAGCCATTGGCAGGCAAAGTAGCGCTGGTGACCGGCGCTTCACGTGGCATCGGTGAAGCGATTGCCAAAACACTGGCGCGTGATGGCGCTCATGTCGTCGGCCTCGACATTCCACAACTGGCTGATGATCTGAAAGTCGTCACCAGCCTGATTGGTGGCTCCGCTTTCGCTGGCGACATAACGGCTGCCGATGCCCCGCAGAAAATCGCCGAGTACCTGAAGCAGAATCATGGTGGTGTAGACATCGTTGTGCACAACGCCGGCGTGACGCGCGACAAGACCCTCGCCAATATGACCGAGCAACAGTGGAATATGGTGCTCAACATCAATCTCTCGTCCGAAGAGCGCATCAATGACGAGCTGTTGGCCAAAGGCATCATCAATGAAAACGGTCGCATCATCTGTGTCTCGTCCATCTCCGGCATCGCCGGCAATATGGGCCAGAGCAACTACGGCATGAGCAAGGCCGGCGTGATCGGCATGGTGCAGTCCATGGCTCCCGTGCTGAAGGCAAAGAACATCACCATCAATGCTGTGGCGCCGGGCTTTATCGAAACGGCCATGACTGCCGCCATTCCCTTTGCCATTCGCGAAGCCGGCCGCCGCATGAATTCCATGTCACAGGGCGGTCTGCCGGTTGATGTGGCCGAAACGATTGCCTGGTATGCCAGCCCGGCCTCTGCCGGCCTTAATGGCAATATTGTCCGCGTCTGCGGCCAGTCCTTGATTGGTGCCTGACATAACTGCGCCCAAGGGCGCATTGCGGCGTTAAAACCTGTTTCGTCATGCTCATTTACACCAACAGTAAACTGCGCCGACGAAACAGGTTTTGCCTTGCAGTGCATCGCTTGGTCACAGCTCTGCCCATATCGGATAGAGCGATGTGTTTGAGGAGTATTGAAATGTCCGTTCGCGAACTGAACGCACCGACCAACACGGCCACGCTGTATTCGCGTGCGGTGCTGGGCGCCATCACTGGCCGCAGCGGCAATGAATTGCCCGCGCTGACCATCGTGATGCGCGAAGTGAAAATCGACCGCGCTCATCTATCGGCCTATAACCGTGTCTGTGGTTTTCCCCAGCGCGAAACTCTGCCCGTGACTTATCCTTTTGTGCTGGCTTTTCCGCTGCACCTGGAAATCATCACCGATGCCGGCTTTCCTTTTGCCGCCATGGGCCTCGTCCATATCCAGAACAGCATCACCCAGCATCGTCCCGTGAACGCCTCTGAAGTGCTGGGCATGAAGGTGCATGTCGCCAATTTGCGCGCGCATGAAAAGGGCGTGCAGTTCGACATCGTGACCACGCTGACCGCCGGCAGCGAGGTGGTATGGGAGTCGGTAAGCACCATGCTGCGTCGTGGTGGTGGTAGCGGCGTCGGAGAAGGCAGAACGGCCGCTGCAAAACAGACAGCGGCAAAACCCGCTTCCAATGTGCAGTGGACTGTACCCGCTGATATCGGCCGCCGTTATGGCGCCGCCTCCGGTGATCGCAATCCCATTCACCTGTATGCCTTCACCGCCAAGCTCTTCGGCTTTCCGCGTGCAATTGCCCATGGCATGTGGAGCAAGGCGCGCTGTCTCGCGGCTCTGGATGGCCGCCTGCCGGACCGCTACACCGTTGACGTTCAGTTCAAGCTGCCGGTGCTGCTGCCGGCCAAGGTCGCTTTCAACTCTGAGCCACAAGCGAATGGCGGTTTCACCTTCAGTCTGAGCGATGCCAAATCCGGCAAACCACATCTGGCGGGCGTGATCACCGCCTGAGGCACGCACTACCGGATAAAAAAGCCCGCACAATGCGGGCTTTTTTATTGCTGACCATTTTTCTGCAGGAAGGGCTTTAGCCGCGTTCGGGAAAAAGCAAAAGCATCACGGCTAAAGTCACTCCTGCCAATAAGCCAAATCAGGCGCGCAGCCACTGCAGAATCAGTTGCGGCACAGAATCCACGGCACGTATGGCAGCCGTATTGATCTGCCAGAGGCGCGTATCCCCGAAGGGCGTGCCTATGCCGTAATTCACCACATAACCCACCGCCAGCTCGCGCGAAGGATCGCACCAGGCGCCGGAGCCTCCATAACCGAAATGCCCGAAGGCATGCGGCGTGCGCGGGCCCGTGGTGAAAACACGGTGATAACCCATGCGCCAGCGCATAGGCAGGGGAATCACCGCACCGCGCGCCGTATTCTGCAAACTGGAGATACGCTGCACACCTTGTGGCGACATCAGACGCGCGCCATCCAGCTCTCCGCCATTACCCAGTGCTGCATAGATTTTTGCCAGTGAGCGCGCATTGAACATGCCACCCGCCCCGGGAATGCAGGACTGCACGGTTTCAGGCGCAGTCCAGTCAAATTTCGCCATGCCATGCGGCACCATGGCCTGCACGGTAGAGTCCGGATCAAAACCGGACAAGCGCAGGCCGGTTTCAATCACTTGCTGGGCCAAGGGAGTTTTTTTCTGGCGCCGAGGCTGCGCGGGATCACGCGGCCTCTTCTCGGGCACGATGAGCTTTGCGCAACGCCCCAGCTCGCTGTCAGGCACCCCGATAAAGCAGCCATCGAGCTGCAGCGGCCCGGCAAGCTCTTGCTGCAGTACCTGCGCCAGTGGTTTGCCTGCCACCTTTTCCACCAGCCCGCCCACCAGCCAGCCATAGGTCAGGGCGTGATAGCCATTACGCTCGCCGGGGACATGCGCGGGCGTCGCCTGTTCCATGAGTTGCAGCATATGCGGCCAGTCACGCATTTCAGCAGCATCCGCAATCAGTCCGCGTACAGGGTAAAGTCCGGCCTCATGACAGAGCAGCTGGCGTACGGTGATCCCAGACTTGCCGTTCTGTGCAAACGCGGGCCAGTAACGCGCAACAGGCTGGTCGTAATCCACCAGACCACGGTCCGCAAGAATATGCAGTAGCGTGGAGACAATACCCTTGGTAGTGGAAAAGGACAGCGACAAGGTATCTGCCGTCCAGGGTGTCCCCTCGCGATTGCGACTCCCCGCCCAGACATCCAGCACTGGCTTGCCACGATGATAAATACAGAGCGCCGCACCGCCGCTGCCACGTCGCGGCAGCTGCTGCCGGAACATCTGTGCCACGCCACGAAAATCAGGATGCACATAGCCTTCGATCACGGCACTTCTCCTCTGCCCCTGCGGCAAAAACTCACAAGGCCGCTGGTTTAGCACGGGAGCCCCCGCTAGGCTATGGCACATCCGTCCTGCCGGGCTGTCATCGCTGCCGTGCCGTCTTTCCGCCTCACCTTTTTCCTGCCTCTTGCCACACTCGCTGCCCTGCTGCTTGCATTAGGTTGGGGCGCGGGCGATCTGGGCCCCATGGCCGGCGATGTCCTCTGGCAATTGCGCCTGCCCCGCGTATTGCTGGCCGCATTCACCGGCGCGGCACTCGCCCTCTCCGGCCTGCTACTGCAGGATTTTTTCCGTAATCCGCTGGTAGAGCCCGGGCTGCTCGGCATTTCTGCCGGCGCCGGTCTGGCCGCCGTACTGGTGATTGCCTTGGGCCTCAGCAGCTTGTGGTTGCTGCCCTTGGCAGCGTTCGGCGGCGCACTGGCAACACTCATGCTGGTGCTGGCCATGGGGCGTCGTCTCGGTGCCGGCCATGCCGAACTCCTGCTGGTCGGTGTTGCCATCAATGCAATCGCCGCTGCATTGGTCAATCTGCTGCTGAGCTTTGGCGACAACACCGTGCTGCGCAGCGCCAGTTTCTGGCTCATGGGCAGTTTTGCGCAGACCAATATCCTGCTGCTGGGACTATCCACCGCTGTATTGCTGCTGACACTGGCGCGGCTCTGGCAACAGCAACGCGCACTGGATGTATGGCAACTGGGTGAAAGCGAAGCGGCGCATCTGGGCCTGGACATCATGCGTTTTCGCCGCGAAACCCTGCTGCTCTCGGCCCTGCTGGTCGCGTTGGCCGTGGCGCAATCCGGCGGCATAGGCTTTATCGGCCTACTGGCGCCGCATATGGCACGCCGCCTCGGCCTCAGCCGTCACCGGCAATTGCTGCCGGCCAGCCTTTTTATCGGAGCCTTGCTTGCCGTCGTGGCTGACTGGCTGGCGCGCACGCTGATTGCACCGCTGGAATTGCCGGTTGGCGTGCTCACGGCCCTGCTGGGCGCGCCCGCTTTCCTTGCCCTTTTCCTGCACGGACGCCGGTCATGATCACGCTCGCCCATGTCAGTTGCCGAATGAATAGCGCAACGCTTTTGCAGGATGTGAGTCTTGAGCTCAAGCAGGGCGCGATTGCCCTTGTCGGCCCCAATGGCGCCGGCAAATCCACACTGCTGAAACTGCTGGCCGATGGCGGCCGTCTTCTTTCGAACGCGCAGATCAGTGGAACACTGCAACTCGACGGCCAGCCTCTCGCAAAACTTCCCGCCGATACACTCGCCCGCCGCCGTGCTTTTTTGCCCCAACAGCATGCCGATGCCTTGCCGCTGCCGGTCACAGACATTCTCGAGCTCGCTGCCTGGCCACATGGCAATACACGTCCAGCTCTCGCACTTTATGAAGAGGCTCTCGCTCTCTGGGAACTGGACTTACTGGCCTCACGTACCTACAGCGGCCTGTCCGGCGGTGAACGGCAGCGCGTACAACTGGCCCGCACCTGGCTGCAGATACGCCAGCATGAGACAGCCGCAGAAAGAATCTGGCTATTGGACGAGCCGCAGAATGCGCTGGATCTCCCGCACCAGCAGATGCTGCACAAGCAATTGCGTCAGGAGGCAAGTAGTGGTGCTCTAGTGATTTTCTCCACACACGACATCAATTTCGCCCTGCACACGGCCGAGCGTGTCATTGTGCTGCGCGCAGGCCGCATCCATGCCGATGGCGACAGTTCGGCCATTGCCGATCCTGTGCTTTTGCAGGATGTTTTCGATGTGCCCTTTACCCGCCTGATCCATCCGGATGATGCCAGTCTCTGGCTGGTGCCCGGTCATCATACGAGTCCGCCATGAGTCTTTTTTCCAGCAAGCAATTCACCGCCGACAGCCTGCGCACCGGGCTGGAAGCGCAGGGATATATCGCCTCCGACAATATTGCCCTCACCCTTTTCCTGGCCGCCCAACTGGAAAAACCCATCCTCGTGGAAGGTCCTACCGGCGTCGGCAAAACCGAGTTGGCCAAAGCCGCCAGCAGACTGTTCAATCGCGCGCTGATTCGTCTTCAGTGCTATGAAGGTCTGGACGAGAGCAAGGCTCTCTATGAATGGAAATACGGCAAGCAGCTTCTTTATACGCAGGTTCTGAAAGAACAACTCGGGGACATCTTGCGCGGTGCGCAAGGTCTTTCCGAGTCTGTGCAGCGCCTGCACCAGTTCGGCGACATTTTTTACTCCAAGGAATTCCTGGAACCCAGGCCTTTGCTGGCTGCATTGGAGGCCGAGCCCGGCGCCGTCTTGCTGATCGATGAAATCGACAAGGCCGATCAGGAGTTCGAAGCCTTTTTGCTGGAGCTGCTTTCCGATTACCAGGTTTCTGTGCCAGAAATCGGCACCGTGAAGGCGAAAAGCACACCACTGGTCCTGCTCACCAGCAATAACCAGCGCGAACTTTCCGATGCGCTTAAGCGCCGCTGCCTGCATCTCTATATCCCCTATCCGGATGCCGCCCTGGAACGCAGGATTCTTGCTTCTCAGGTGCCGGAACTGCCGACACTGCTACGCGAGCCTTTGGTGGACTTCGTGCAGAAGCTGCGTGGTGAAGATCTGCGCAAGGTGCCCGCCATCAGCGAAACCCTGGATTGGGCGCGCACCCTCCTGCTCCTGCACGTGGATGCACTGGACGCGCAATGGGTGGAGAAAACCCTGGCCGTCCTGCTCAAGCATCAGGATGATGTAGCCCGTGTGCAGGAAGCTTTGCCCAAATTGCTGAAAAGAAAATCGTAGGTGCGCACTCATTAGCCCCCCAGGCACGATGTATGAATAAATTCGTACCTACAGGTAATAGTTTGCAGGAGGGGCTTTAGCCGCGATTGCTTGAAACGATCACGAATGGTGGGTTACGCCGCTAGCGGCTAACCCACCCTACAGCCCCTCCTGCAAAAAATCGAAAAGCAGCGAAAAACCATGGACCGCAAGCTCACCGAATTCGTTGCCCTGCTGCGCAATAACGGCCTGGCGGTGTCACCGCCGGAAGTACAGGACGCTGCGCAGGCCATTGCCCTGGTGGGCTATGCCGACCGACAGCGCTTTCATGATGTGCTGGCCAGCACGCTGGCCAAAAGCACAGCAGTGACAGCTGCTTTTGATCGCTGCTTCGAGGAGTTTTTCCACTTTTCCGCTGCAGCAATCGACGCCGGTAACAATGCGCAAAACTCCCCTGTTTCTCCAGTGCTGCCACCACAATTCGGCCGCGGTAATGGCGCAGGCAGCGGAGGGCAAGGTGGTAGCGGACAAGGTCAGTCTGTTCCGGGCATTACGCCTTCGGAACTTGGCGAGCTTTTACTATCGGAGCAAGAAAGCACACTGTCGCTGGCTCTCGCCCAGGCCATCGCCGCCGCTGATCTCGCTGCCATACGCGTCACCACGCAACGCGGGCTGTTTGGTCGCCGCATCATGATGGCTATGGGCCTGGCCGATATGGAACGTGAATTATCCGAGCTGGATGCCAGCACGCTGCCGACCGCTGCACTGCGCGCCGAAGCACTGCGTGGTCGACGTGATCGTCTGCGTCTGCGTGTACGCGAGAGCGTCGACAGATATTTCCAGCTTTCCCGCCAAAATAATCGCGATGCCATCATGCGCGAAGTGGATTTTTCCCTGCTACGTGAGTTCCGTGATGTGGAGGGCACAGTGCGCAAGATGGCACGCAAGCTCATCACCCAGCATCGCCGTCGTGAAAAGCTCGCCGCACGTGGCCAACTCGATATACGGGCCACGCTGCGCCGCAATCTTTCCCACGACGGCATACTCATCAATCCCCAATGGCGGCGCATACGCAAGGACAGGCCGCGCGTCATGGCGGTATGCGATGTCAGTCGCTCCGTGAGTCAGCATGCACGCTTTCTGCTCATGTTCCTCTACAGCCTGCAGGAGGTGATTCCGCGGCTACGCAGCTTTGCCTTTTCATCCAGCCTGCATGAAGTCACAGCGCTGTTTGAGAATCTGCCGCTGGCCGACGCGGCTGATGAAGTCATGGACCGCTTCGGCATGGGCAGCACGGATTACGGCCGCGCTTTTGCCGATCTGGAAAAGTTGGCGCTGGCCGACATAGACAAGCGCACCACGCTCATCATCCTGGGGGATGCCCGCAACAATAATGGTGACGCTCGCCTGGACCTGCTGCGTGACTTCCACTTGCGCGCCAAACAGGTGATCTGGCTCAACCCGGAAGCTGTGAACCGATGGGGCAGCGGCGATTCGGAAATGCTGCGCTATCGCAGTGCCTGCAGCGTGGTGCACACCTGCCGTAATCTGGCAGAACTGGAGCGCATAGTTGACCGGCTTCTGAAAGCCGCCTGAAAACCTGCTCATGCAACAACAGCAACAGAAATGAAAAAGCCCGCAGAAGCGGGCTTTTTCATGGCAAAACCGATTACTCGGTCATGGCCAGGATCTGCTTCAGCAGACCCTTCTGTTCTTCGCTGGGACGTGCAGTCTGCATGGCCATCAGCTTGCTCATGTCGCCTTCGACCTTGATCTGGCCGCTCATGAAACCCTGCATGCCGGCAGCCTGGTCGCCTTCCAGAAAAATCTTGCGCAGCAGGTCAGCCGGCATGGAAAGCTTGGTCGGAGCAGCAGCGTTGTGACCCTTTTCGAAATTGCCGCCGTTGAGGCACATGTCGACATTACCGGAAGGCGTGCCGGACACAGTCACATTGAGGGCGAGGCTGGCCAGATTGGCCGGGACATTCAGGTTGCCAGCAGCAGCGGTGAGTTCAGCAACCTTGGCAAACCATTCATCAGACAGGAAAGCGGCCATTCTTCTATCTCCAGATATCAATATCGTTTCTTGTGGTTGGCCGGCTCGTGCCGGCCGCAGGTTCTCTCCGGCAGGCATGAACGGCGATTACAAGGCAGAACCTCCGCCTGTGCCTCGCATCCCTGCTGGAAGCGAGCCCCGTACCCTACAAGAGGCCTCCGGGGCTGGCAATAACAGAATTGGCTGCAATTTGGTGACATTTCCGCTCACAAAATCCGGCCCTGCCAAAGAGAAACCCCGGCCTGTTTTCCAAGACCGGGGCCAACCAAAGAGCACGGCCCTCAGAGCAGGTCGTAACCACGCTCGTTATGCAGGACGAGATCAAGACCCTCGGTCTCGTGGCTGTCCATCACCCGCAAGCCACCCGTAAATTTGCCGGTCAGCCAGAGCAGGCCCCAAGTCAGCAGCGCGGTGTACCCCGCCGTCACCAGAATGCCCAGCATTTGCACCCCCAACTGCTGGCTGATGCTGCTGTTACCCGCACCAAAACCCATGCCGCTGAAAATACCCAAGCCGGGCGCGCAGAAAATGCCGACCATGAAGGTGCCGAGAATGCCACCTACGCCATGCACCGGAAACACATCGAGCGAGTCATCAATCTGCAGGGTGCGCTTGATGAAATGGGTCATGTAGAAGCAGACAAAGCCTGCCGAAAGACCAATGACTAGCGCAGCAGCCGGACCCACCGAGCCCGAAGCCGGCGTGATGGTGCCGAGCCCAGCCACCATGCCAGTAACTATGCCCAATACCGATGGCTTGCCGAACTTCTTCCATTCGATCGCCATCCACATTAGTGCACCCGCCGAAGCGGAAATATGGGTAACCACCAAGGCCATGCCGGCCGAACCATTGGCCGACAGCGCCGAACCGGCATTGAAGCCGTACCAGCCCACCCAGAGCATGCCGGCACCGATCACCGTCATGGTCATATTGTGCGGAGGCATGGCAGTGCGGCCGAAGCCCTTGCGCGGACCCAGCACGATGGCAGCCACCAGTGCCGCCACACCGGCGGTGATATGCACTACGGTACCGCCAGCAAAATCCAGCAGCCCCATCTGCTGCAGGAAACCGCCACCCCAGACCCAGTGGCAGACCGGCACGTAGACCAGCACGGTCCAGAGCAGGCTGAACACCAGCATGGAAGAGAATTTCATGCGCTCGGCAAAAGCGCCGATGATGAGGCTCGGCGTGATGATGGCAAAAGTCATCTGGAAAGCGGCGAACAGGATTTCCGGTATGTCGCCGGTCAGGCTGTCACGCGTGATGCCGCTGAAAAATATTTTGGACAAGCCGCCAATAACACTGTTCGCCGCCCCACCATCACTGAAGGCCAGGGAATACAGGCCGACCAGCCAGAGCAGGGACACACCAGCGGCAATGGCAAAACACTGCATGAGCACGGACAACACATTGCGCGAACGCACAAGGCCGCCGTAAAAAAGTGCAAGTCCCGGTAAGGTCATGAAGAGCACCAGGGCGGTAGCGGTCAGTATCCAGGCGGTGTTGCCGGCATTAAGGACGGGAGCCGAAGACTCCGCAAAAGCAGGCGCCGAAACAGCGCCCAGCAGCAGAAAGCTGCCGCGAACAGAACGTTGCAACATGGAAATCCCCACGATTTCTTCAAAAACGGATTGAATCAGATGGCGTCGTCGTTGGTTTCGCCGGTACGGATACGCACGACCTGGAGCAGATCGCTGACGAAAATCTTGCCGTCGCCTATCTTGCCGGTCCCGGCAGCCTTCATGATGGCCTCTATGGCCTGATCGACCTGTTCGTCGCGCACAGCCAGCTCCAGCTTGACCTTGGGCACGAAGTCGACCACGTACTCCGCACCACGATAGAGCTCGGTATGACCCTTCTGACGCCCGAAACCCTTTACCTCAGTCACGGTCAGGCCGGTCACACCAATGTCGGAGAGGGCCTCGCGGACGTCATCCAGCTTGAAGGGCTTGATGACCGCAGCAATCATCTTCATCGATAACCTCTTGATATTTAAATTATTAAAAGTCTTCTTCGCCAGTTTCAGGCACGTGGGGAAACCCGCAACAAAAGCGCCAGCAGAGCATACGCCGCTAGCGCCCACCCACAAGCCCTGTTTTGGACGACCTCGTCCAAAACAGGCAAATACAGCACCAAAAATGTGCATGCAGAAAGCGGGCCAGAATAATCAGGCGAGTAATATCAAGTGCTTACGCGCAAAGCCATGGATAGAAAATCCAGAAATGCACGATTTTGAAGCTAATTTTTCTCCAGAATGCATCGGTCGCCATTTTAAGGTGCGAACTTGCCGGCGCAGCCGAATGACCACAACCGAGCCCCACAAAAACAGCACGTTTGATTTACATCAAGCACACAAAGAGCAATCATCGACTAGAGTTAGCGACGTCCAACACCACTGGTGGCGGACCCTGTGTGACCAAAATACTGCCAGGAGACGGTTCCGAGATGAGCCCCGCTCTCACTCGACCCACCCACGCATCAGCTCATCAGCATGGCAGTCCCTTTCCCAGGGCACCGGCTGACGCTCGTCATCACGCCTTTGCGGTCGCTCCGGCACACCTCAAGGGTATTGCTTCCGTTTTCCATTCAAGCCAAGGAAAGTCCTATGTCACACGCACCCGCAGCCGGTACGGCATTGCCGGACTACGACATGAGTGTCGTCAGGCAGTTCACCGTCATGACGGTGGTCTGGGGAATTGTCGGTATGGCAGTAGGGGTGCTGATTGCCGCCCAGCTGGCCTGGCCGGCCCTGAACTTTGATATTCCCTGGCTGACCTATAGCCGCCTGCGCCCCCTGCATACCAATGCCGTGGTTTTCGCCTTCGGCGGCTGCGGTCTTTTTGCAGCGTCTTATTACGTGGTACAGCGCACCTGCGGCGCCACGCTGTTTGCGCCCCGGCTTGCCAAATTCACGTTCTGGGGCTGGCAACTCGTGATCCTGCTGGCGGCCATCACCCTGCCCCTGGGCTACACCAGCACCAAGGAATACGCCGAGCTGGAATGGCCCATCGACATTCTCATCACCATCGTCTGGGTGGCTTACGCGATTGTCTATTTCGGCACCATCGTGAAGCGCTCGACCTCACATATCTATGTGGCGAACTGGTTCTTCGGCGCCTTCATTCTCACCATCGCCGTGCTGCATATCGTGAACAGTGCGGAAATTCCGGTATCGATGTGGAAATCCTATTCCGCTTACTCCGGCGCAAAGGACGCCATGATCCAGTGGTGGTACGGCCATAATGCCGTGGGCTTTTTCCTCACAGCCGGCTTTCTCGGCATGATGTATTACTTCGTGCCCGTGCAAGTTGGCGCACCGGTGTATTCCTACCGTCTTTCCATCGTGCATTTCTGGGCACTGATTGCCGTGTATATGTGGGCCGGCCCGCATCATCTGCACTATTCCGCCCTGCCCGACTGGACGCAATCGCTCGGCATGGTGTTCTCGCTCATCCTGCTCGCACCCAGCTGGGGCGGCATGATCAACGGTATGCTCACGCTCTCCGGCGCCTGGCACAAACTGCGCACCGATCCCATCATCCGTTTTCTCATCGTGGCGCTGTCCTTTTACGGCATGGCCACGTTTGAAGGCCCCATGATGTCCATCAAGACCGTGAATGCGCTCTCGCACAATACTGACTGGACGGTAGGCCATGTGCATGCCGGTGCGCTGGGCTGGGTGGCCATGATCACCATGGGCTCGATGTATGTGCTGATTCCGCGCCTCTGGAGCCGGCCGCATATGTATTCCACACGACTCATCTACACCCATTTCTGGCTCTCCACTGTCGGCACCGTGCTTTATATCGCCTCCATGTGGATTGCCGGCGTGATGCAGGGCCTGATGTGGCGCGCAGTCAATGATGACGGCACGCTGACCTACACCTTCATCGAGGCGCTCGCGGCTACGCATCCCTATTACATCGTCCGCTTTGTTGGCGGCGTCATCTTCTTCGCAGGCATCGTCCTCATGGCTTACAACATGGTCATGACGATACGTGGCACCACGCCACGCGACCTGCCCCAACAGTGAGGAGAAAAATCTATGGCCTCCTCGCATGACATCGTTGAAAAGAATATCGGCCTCATGGCTGTCCTCATCCTCGTCGCCATCAGCTTTGGCGGCCTCGTGGAAATCGTGCCGCTGTTTTTCCAGAAGGAAACCACCCAGCCGGTTACCGGCATGAAGCCACTGACGGCCCTGCAAATGGAAGGTCGCGACATCTATATCCGTGAAGGCTGCCATGTCTGCCACACGCAGATGATCCGTCCGTTGCGCGCAGAAACCGAACGCTATGGCCATTACTCGGTTGCCGGTGAATCGGTATGGGAATTCCCCTTCCTGTGGGGATCGAAACGCACGGGGCCGGATCTGGCTCGTGTCGGCGGTCGCTACTCGGATGACTGGCAGCGTGTGCATCTCATCAATCCGCGTGATGTGGTGCCGGAATCTAATATGCCCGGTTATCCCTGGCTGGAGCACAACATCCTGACGGGGGAGCTCACGAGCCGGAAACTGCAGGCCTTCTCCACACTGGGCGTGCCTTATACCGAAGAGCAAATCCGCAATGCGCCGTTTGAAGTGCAGGGCAAAACTGAACTGGATGCACTGGTGGCCTATCTGCAGCAGCTCGGCACCGTCATCAAGAGCAGGAGGGAATAAGTCATGAATTATGCAGCCATGCACAGCATCGCCACCGTTGCCGCCTTCCTCGCCTTTATCGGCATTTGCTGGTGGGCTTATCGCCCAGCCAATCGCGAACGCTTTGAGGCCGATGGCCGTCTGCCCATTGATACGGACACCATCCTGACTTCCGGACAGAAAACCGCCGGCAAGGAGAAAGGCGAATGAGTGATTTCTGGAGTTACTACATCATCGCCATCGTGGCGCTGAATATCGGCGGCTGTGCTTGGCTGCTGATGTGGACACGGCGCATGGATATCCACGACATGCCTGCCGATGGCACTACCGGCCATGTCTATGATGGTATTCGTGAATACAACAAGCCACTGCCACGCTGGTGGCTGGGCCTGTTCTGGATCACCATCATTTTCAGCCTGGTCTATCTCGTGCTCTATCCCGGTCTCGGCAAATTCGAAGGCGTACTGGGCTGGACCTCGCACAAGGAAGTGGCCGCCGACGAAAAGGCCTATCAGGAAAAATACGGCGCCATGTATGCCGGCTATGCCAAGCTGCCGATTGAAGAATTGGCCCGTAACGATGCTGCCATGAAAATTGCCGGCCGCCTTTTCGCCAATAACTGCGCTACCTGCCACGGTGCCGATGCACAAGGCGCACGCGGCTTTCCCAATCTCACTGACGGCGACTGGCTGCATGGTGGCGATCCGGAAAAAATCGAGGAAACCATCCTGCATGGCCGCAATGGCGTGATGCCGCCGTGGAAGGAAGCACTGGGTGAAGATGGCGTGCGCAATGTGGCGCACTATGTACGCGTGATGGCCAGCCTGCAGTCGGAAAATGCTTATTCCGTGGAAGGTGCGAAAACCTATGCCAGCACCTGCATCGCCTGTCACGGTCCGGATGGCAAAGGCAATGTCATGATGGGTGCGCCCAATCTCACCGACAATGTCTGGCTTTATGGCAGCAGCGAAGGCTCGCTGATCAAGACCATAGGCGAAGGCCGCATTGGCCATATGCCGGCGCAGCAGGACCTGCTCGGGCCTGAACGCGTGCATATGCTGGCCGCCTATGTCTGGTCACTGTCACATAAGGAGAAATGATCTGACTCTGCGAGGTGCTGCATTTTACTTGGCAGCGCCTCGCAGAGCCTCAACACTGCAGAGTGCATTGCAAAGCCACGCCCGACGCCAGGCTTTCCAATCCACTTTGAGAAATGCCGGCAACGGCATGTACAAGCACGATGAGTGATAAACCGTCCCGCCCCTCTCAACAGATCCCGACCAAGGATCAATCACCAGACCCGGTCGTCTTCAATCCCGGCTCCGTAGACCTTTATGCCAAGCGTGAAAAAATCCAGGCACGCAGCATCAGCGGTTTTTTCCAGAACATACGCATCATCACCATCTGGGCCACGCTGGGTCTGTATTTCCTGCTGCCCTGGGTGACCTGGAATGGCCGTCAGGCCCTGCTTTTCGATTTGCCCGAGCGCAAGTTCTATATCTTCTGGTGGACCTTCCTGCCTCAGGATTTCTTTTTCCTGTCCTGGCTGCTGATACTCGCCGCCTTTTCGCTCTTTACCCTCACGGTTTTCGCTGGCCGCGTCTATTGCGGCTATATGTGCCCGCAAACCGTGTGGACCAAGATTTTCATGATCATCGAGCACTTCACGGAAGGTGAGCGTAATGCGCGTCTGCGCATGGACAAGGCCGGCCTCAGTCTGGAAAAAGTATTACGGCGCGGACTCAAGCATGTGGGCTGGCTGGCCGTGGCTTTTGCCACCGCCATCACCTTTGTCGGCTACTTCACTCCGGCAAAAGCCCTGACGCTTGAGCTGCTGCATTTCGACATCAGCTTCTGGGAATTTTTCTGGATAGGCTTTTTCACGCTGGCCACCTATATGAATGCCGGCTGGATGCGCGAACAGGTCTGCCTCTATATGTGCCCCTACGGGCGCTTCCAGAGCGTAATGATAGACAGGGACTCCCTCATCATTTCCTATGACAAGGCGCGTGGCGATCCGCGCGGCAGCCGCCGCAAGGAAACCGACTATAAAGCGCATGGGCTGGGTGATTGCATAGACTGCACACTCTGCGTGCAGGTCTGCCCCACCGGCATGGACATACGCGACGGCCTGCAATGCGAATGCATACAGTGCGCGGCCTGTATCGATGCCTGCGACTCCATCATGGACCAGATGGGTTATGCGCGTGGCCTCGTGCGCTACACCACGGAAAACATTCTGGAGCACGGCGGCAAATACCGGCTGCTCCGCCTGCGTCTCATAGGCTATGCCACCGTCATCGCCATCATGGCCTCGGTCTTCCTGATTGCCCTCGCGCTGCGTGTGCCACTGGAAGTGGAAACCATACGTGATCGCAATCAGCTTTATCGTGAAACCAGCACCGGCATGATAGAAAATTCCTATCTGCTCAAAATCATGAACAAGTCGCAAAAAGCCGAGAGCTACAGCCTGCGTCTTGAAGGCGCTCCGGAAATCAGCATGCGCGCGCCAGCCACGCTGGATATAGGCCCCGGTGAAATGATCACCGTGCCGGTGACACTATCTGCCGATCCCGGTTATCTGAAGCAAAGCAAATACGACATCACCTTCTCGGTACAGTCCCGTCAGGATGAAGGCATACGCAAGAACAGCGAATCCCGTTTCCTGGCCCCAGCCTCACGCTGAATACCCAAGCAATGAAAAAAGATTCAGAACAAGACATCGCATCGCCGAAACCCTGGTACCGGCAATTCTGGCCCTGGTTCATCATGGCCTTACCCGCCAGCGCGGTGATTGCCGGCATTGCCACACTCATCATCGCCGTGAAAAACCAGGACAGCCTGGTGCGTGACGACTGGTACAAGGAAGGCCGAGCCATCAACCAGAATATGGCGCGCGATGAGGCCGCAGCAAAACTGGGCATCGTGGCAGACATCCGCATGGATGCCCTGACTGGCGAAGTGAACGTCAGCCTGCAGGAAAAAACGGCTCTGCAAAAATCACCCGAGCAATTGCAACTGGCACTCAGCCACCCCACGCAAGCCGAGGCCGACCAGCATCTGGTCCTGCTGAAAAAGCCGGACGGCCATTACCATGGCCAGCTGCAGGCCGCCCTGCACGGCCGCTTCGATATCGAGCTGGGTGACGCCGATTGGCGCCTGCTCTCCACACGCGTTTTCCCGCTGACCGAGTTCACGCTGCGCCATGAATAAACCGGCAGCCAGCAGCTGCTTTCACTGCGGCCTGCCGGTACTCAGCGGCCGCCAGTTCCAGGCTGTCGTACTGGATGAGCCAAGGCTGTTCTGTTGCGCCGGCTGTCAGGCCGTTGCCGAAGCCATCGCTGCCGATGGTCTCGCCAGTTATTACCTGGACCGCGACAGCAATCCGGAAAACCCCGCTCCGCTGCCGAAAACTCCCGCTGCCCTGCTGGGCTACGACCATCCTTCGGCACAAAAAGAATTCCTGCTGCATGAAGACGGCTGCGCCGTCTGCGAGCTCACGCTGGAAAATCTGAGCTGCGCTGCCTGCGCCTGGCTGGTGGAGAAAAATCTGCAGCAACAAAGCGGCGTAGCACAAGCCAGCGTCAACCTCAGTAATCACCGCCTGCATCTGCGCTGGGACGACACACAGGTAAAACTGAGCCAACTGCTGTATGCACTGGAGTGTATCGGTTATCGCGCTCGCCCCTGGCGTGCCGACAGTCATCTGGCGCGCCTACAGCAGGAGAATCGCGACCTGCTCAAGCGCCTGGCGGTG
>JACCDZ010127868.1_pt1 | contig 28455 bp, 28 predicted proteins | sample 7449551 | NCBI WGS metagenome assembly JACCDZ01 (sample SAMN15323452, study PRJNA562643) | freshwater metagenome | isolation source: river surface water | place: USA:Blue River Watershed | collected 2017-08-18 | reverse complement strand
ATGACGCCCTGCTGGCCATGGGCCTGCCGGTGCCACGTGCCTTTGTGCAGGATAACCACTCGTTCTCCCGCAAAGGGGTGCTGCGTGGCCTGCATTACCAGCTTAACCCGCATGCGCAGGGCAAGCTGGTGCGTGTGGTACGTGGTGCTGCACTGGATGTGGCGGTGGATATCCGCCGGGACTCCCCCACATTCGGCAAGTGGGTGCTGGTAGAGCTGACCGAAGCCAACAAGAAAATGCTGTGGATTCCGGAGGGCTTTGCGCATGGCTTTATCGCCCTGGAAGACAACACCGAGTTTTTGTACAAGACCACGGATTATTACGCCAAAGACTGTGAGCGCTGCATCATGTGGAATGATGAAACGCTGGCCATTGCCTGGCCCGAAAACCTGGAAAAGGTGATTTCGGAAAAGGATGAGCAGGGTCTGGCATTTTCTGCGGCCGATCTGTTCTGATCGCGTAGCGCATTGTGTGATGTTTTGATTATTGGGATGGCAATATCTTCATGAAAGGCATCGTTCTGGCCGGTGGTTCCGGCACCCGTCTGTACCCGATCACCAAGGGTGTGTCCAAGCAGCTGCTGCCCATCTACGACAAGCCGATGGTGTATTACCCTATTTCGGTACTGATGCTGGCGGGTATTCGCGACATCCTGATCATCAGCACGCCGGATGACATGCCGGGTTATCAGCGCTTGCTGGGCGACGGCAGTGATCTTGGGATTCATGTCAGCTACGCCATTCAGCCCAGCCCGGACGGGCTGGCGCAGGCCTTCCTGATTGGTGAGGAGTTCATCGGCAAGGACAGTGTGTGCCTGGTACTGGGCGACAACATTTTTTATGGCCAGGAACTGCCGGCCAAGTTGCGCGAAGCCGCTGCCCGCCCCAGCGGTGCCACCGTCTTTGGTTATCAGGTAAAAGACCCCGAGCGTTTTGGTGTGGTGGCCTTTGATGAAAACCGTCGCGCCGTTTCGATTGAAGAAAAGCCGAAGCAGCCAAAATCAAACTATGCAGTAACCGGCCTGTATTTTTACGACAACGATGTGGTGCAGATTGCCAAGGGCGTAAAGCCGTCTGATCGTGGCGAGCTGGAAATCACGTCGGTAAACCAGGCTTATCTGGAGCGCGGCGACCTGAGCGTGGAATTGCTGGGCAATGGTTTTGCGTGGCTGGATACCGGCACGCACGAAAGCCTGCTTGAAGCCGGCCAGTTTGTGGAAACCCTTGAAAAGCGTCAGGGCCTGCGAGTGGCCTGCCTGGAAGCCATTGCCTATGAAAATGGCTGGCTGAGTGCCGACGACATTTGCCGTATTGGTGCCGTGATGAGCAAGAACGGCTATGGCCAGTATTTGCTGGATATGGTCAGGTAACGCATGTCTGGTCATGTGGCGTTACCTGCTTTTGAATTTTTGAGGCGATAGTTGTGTCTATCAATATAGTTGTTTTCCCGGTGGCGGGACGAGGCACACGGTTTTTGCCTGCGACACGCGTGATTCCCAAAGAAATGCTGCCTATCGTTGATGTGCCATTGATTCAACTGGCGGTAGAGGAAGCGGCGAGGGCAGGTGTGAAAGAAATGGTGCTGGTTACCAGTTCGGTCAAGCCTGCAATTGAAGCCCATTTCCGGCCAGTGCCCGAGCTGGAAGCTGCCCTGTCCAGGCAAAACAATCTGGAGGCACTGGAGCGCATCCGGTCTACGCTCCCCGATGGCATGACGTTGAGTGTTGTTTTTCAGGAAGAGGCCAAGGGTCTGGGGCATGCCATTGGCTGTGCCCGTGATGTGGTGGGTAATCGCTCATTTGCCGTGATGCTGCCGGATGACCTGATTGATGCTCCAGGAAAAGGTTGTCTTGCCGACATGGTGGCATTGCATGAGCAGACCGGAGCTTTTTCCCTGGCGGTAGAAAATGTGCCACCAGACCAGACCGGTCGCTATGGCATAGTGTCACTGGCAGGTGACCGCATTACAGCCATGGTGGAAAAGCCGGCACCTGATCGTGCACCAAGTACGTTGGCTGTGGTGGGCCGGTATGTGCTGCCGGCAGAAATTTTTGCGGTCATTCAGGATCTGAAGCCTGGCGCTGGTGGAGAAATCCAGCTGACGGATGCGATTGCTGCGTTGCTGGATGATATGGAGTTTCGGGCGCATCGCTTTGAGGGCGTGCGTTATGACTGTGGGCAAAAGCTGGGGCACTTGCAGGCAAACATGGCATTTTCACTCCGGGACCCCTCGGTGGCTGTGGCCTTGAGAAGCTGGCTTAAGCAGTATTTGCAGGACTTGGCTGACTGATGAAAACCCGTAAATCGCTTCCTGAATGGCAAAAACTGCATGCGCTGTCGCTGGGTATGCAGAAGAGGCATTTGCGGGATTTCTGGAATGACCCTGCGCGTGCAGAAAAGCTGTCCCGTCGGGCCGGCCCCGTGTTTCTGGATATCAGCAAGCAGCGCGTGGATGCCGAGGCAGTCTCTGGCCTGCTTGAGCTGGCAGAGACTTGCGGGCTGCGGCAGTCCATTGCTGACATGATGCAGGGCGCTGCGATAAACAACACCGAGCAGCGTGCGGCCTTGCATATGGCATTGCGCATGGAGGCGGACGCCAATGTGCAGGTGGATGGCCACAACGTTATTCCTGATGTGCATGCCAGCCTGGATCGCATGGAGTACGTGGTAAACCGCGTGCACTCACAGCAGTGGCGTGGCTACTCCGGTCGTGCCATTTCGGATGTGGTGAACATTGGTGTGGGGGGGTCTGATCTTGGTCCTTCCATGGTATCCGTGGCGCTCACCGAGTTCACGGCAGAGCCGGCCAGGGGCCTGCGTTTTCATTATGTCAGCTCGATTGATGGCACCCAGATTGCCGACTTGCTGCAAACCCTTAATCCGAAAACCACGCTGTTCATCATCTCCTCCAAGTCATTCACCACAGTGGATACGCTGTCTAACGCGCGTACTGCATGGGAGTGGATGCTGCGTGAAAAAGACGATGCGCAGATGTTGTTGCAGCATCACTTTATTGGTGTGTCCGCACAGCCGGAACGCATGACGCAGTGGGGCATTCCGCCAGAAAACCAGATATGCCTGTGGGACTGGGTGGGCGGTCGCTTTTCGTTATGGTCGGCCATTGGCCTGCCGGTGGCCCTGCAGATTGGCATGAAGGGTTTTCGCGAGTTGCTGGCTGGTGCGCGCTTCATGGACCGCCATTTTGCGCAGACCCCTTTTGCCGATAACCTGCCGGTGCTGCTGGGCATGATCGGTGTATGGAACGCCACCTTTCTGGATATTCGTGGCCATGCGGTGATGCCGTATGACGGCCGTCTGAGTTATTTCCCGGCGTATCTCACGCAGCTGGAAATGGAGAGCAACGGCAAGTCGGTTACCCGTGACGGTTATCCGGTGGATTACACCACCTGCCCGATCTTGTGGGGGGAGGTGGGCCCGAATGCACAGCATGCGTTTTACCAGTTGCTGCATCAGGGGACGCAGGCGGTTTCCAGTGATTTTATTGCGCCGGTGCGCCGCTATCATGATCGCGCACCCAATCGGGCACTGGTGGAGCAGCATCAATTGTCGCTGGCCAACTGCCTGGCCCAGTCCCGTGTGCTGATGCTGGGTGATGCCGCCATTCAGGGCGGTAACGAGGCGCCGGATTATCGCCGCTACCGTGGCAACCAGCCGTCCACCACCATTCTGCTGGATGAACTGAATCCTTATGCACTGGGTGCGCTGATTGCGCTGTATGAACACAAGGTGTTTGTCATGTCGGTGATTTGGGATATCAATCCCTTCGATCAGTGGGGCGTGGAGCTGGGCAAGGTGATGGCCACCGGCATGTTGTCGGCATTGCAGAACGGTGTGAGCCCTGATGTTGATGCATCGAGTGCCTTGCTGCTACAGCAGATCATTGAACAGGGAGAAAACCTTTCATGATCGTGAATGTATACGGCAGCAGTTATTTTGCCTGGGTTGCTGCCGCCAAGCTGGCGGAAAAAGGCAACAAGGTCAGTATTTTCTCGTCGTCGGTTGATGTGTCGGTGTCTGGTTTTGAGCCTGCGCTTGAGTTGCAGTTGCCGGAGTTGCTGCAGCAGCAAACGGACTGTGGCCACTTGCAGATAATGGCCGAGGCAACGGCGCCAATGCCGGCTGACCTGCATGTGGTGGCGTTTGAAACGGCAGAAGCTCGCCTGGCCGAGCGTGTTTTTCCCTTGCTGCACTCAACTGAGCAGAATCTGTTTGTGCTGGTGCTGACCCCGATGATGGTCGGCGCCATTGCCGAGCTTTCGCACAATCTCAAGCAGCTGGCGGCAGCAGAAAAGCGTTCATGGTGGCCGCAGGTGGCGGTGTTGCCGCTGTTCACCCGTGAAGGCTCGGCACTGGCCGATTTCGAGCATCCCCGGCTGTTCCTGCTAGGGGCGGATGATGACGGTATCCGGGACTGTGTTACCCGGCTGATGCAGCCATTCATGCAGCAGGCCAGCCAGAGCATGATTGTGCCGGTGGCCACGGCAGAGCTGATCCGTTTTGGCATCAATGCCATGCTCGCCACGCGCATGAGTTTCATGAACGAGATGGCGGCGCTGGCAGAAAAGCTGAATGTGGATGTGGAGCTGGTGCGACGTGGCATGGCGGCAGACCCGCGTGTCGGCCCGGATTACCTGTATCCCGGTTGCGGTTTTGGCGGGCCGTCGTTTGCCAGTGAATTGTTCGACTTTGCCAAAACCGTTCATGAAGAGCTGGATACGGCAGGTCTTATCGATGCTGTGCTTGATATCAACGAGTCGCAGTGTGAAATCCTCTTCCGCAAGTTATGGCGATTCTTCAAGGGTGACATGCAGGGACGTCGCGTGGCCATCTGGGGCGCTGCGTTCAAGCCGGGTACGCCCAGTGTGCGTAACTCTGTTGTGCACCCGTTGCTGAAGGCATTGTGGGGGCAAGGCTGTCATACCGTGGTGCATGATCCGCAAGCCATGGACGCAATGCGCCGCAAGTATCCGGATCAGCCGTTGCTGACACTGGCGGATTCGGTTGAGCAGTCGGTGCAAGGTGCGGATGCCGTTGCACTGGTAACGGCATGGGATGTGTTCAGGTCCCCTGATTTTGCCACGCTGGCGCGTTCAATGAAGTCTGCCGTGATGGTGGATGGCCGTAATTTGTATGACCCCTGCGTGATGGAAGGCCATGGCTTCCGTTATTTCGGCATTGGCCGGGGCGAGAGTATCTAGTCATGAAAGTACTGGTCACCGGCGGTGCCGGATACATCGGGTCGCATACCTGCGTGGAATTGCTGGCCATTGGTCATGATGTGGTGGTGGTGGATGACTACTCCAACAGCAAGCCGGAAGCACTGAAGCGGGTGCAGGACATTGCCGGTCGCAGTGTGAAGATGTATGCCTGTGATGTGCGTGACCGTGAGGGCTTGCGCGCGATTTTTCGTGATGAAAAGCCGGATGCGGTGATTCATTTTGCCGGTTACAAGGCAGTGGGCGAATCCGTGGCGCAGCCACTGAAGTATTACGACAACAATCTGGTCAGCACGATTGTGCTGCTGGAAGTCATGCAGGAGTCTGGCTGCCGCCAGCTGGTATTCAGTTCATCGGCCACGGTGTATGGCATTCCGGACCAGGTGCCGCTGAACGAGCAGGCGCCGTTGCGGGCGATCAACCCTTATGGCGCCACCAAGCTGATGATCGAGGACATGCTGCGTGATCTGGCAGCGTCTGACGACTCATGGCGCATTGCGCTGCTGCGTTACTTCAATCCGGTGGGTGCACACGAGAGCGGCCTGATTGGCGAAGACCCCAACGACATTCCGAATAACCTGATGCCCTATATTTCGCAGGTGGCCGTTGGCCGTCTGCCGCAACTGCGTGTGTTTGGTGGTGACTATCCCACACCGGATGGCACCGGGGTGCGTGACTACATTCATGTGGTGGACCTGGCGCTGGGCCACCTGAAGGCGCTGGAGTGGCTGGCAGGATTGCCAAAGGGCAGGGTAGAGGCGATTAACCTTGGCACAGGCATTGGCTGCTCGGTGCTGGACATGATCAAGGCATTTGAGCAGGCCTGTGGCCGGGCCATTCCCTATGAAATTGTGGCGCGTCGCCCCGGTGATGCGGCCAGCTGCTATGCTGATCCATGTCTGGCCCGTGAATTGCTGGGCTGGCAGGCGGTACGCGATGTAAAAACGATGTGTCAGGATGCCTGGCGCTGGCAGTCGCACAATCCGCATGGCTACGCGTGATGACGGGCGTAAAATGATCAGATAGACGTTCACTCGCAGGAGGAACCCTGGATGGCAATGCTGCTCTCGCTAATGTGGGTTTTTCGGCTGGCCTTGCTGGTTGCGCTGGCAGGGGTGACGTATCTGGCATTAATGCCGGCCCAGTCGGTAAGTCTGGGCTCTGACAAGATCAATCATGTGGTGGCCTTTGTTGTGCTGGGCGTTCTGGCCCGTCTGGGCTTTCCCCGTTCGGGGGTTGTGGCCGTCATGTTCCCCTTGTTCATTTATGGCGTGCTGATCGAGGCAATGCAGTATCAGGTAGGCCGCTTTGCTGGCATGGATGATCTGGTTGCTAATCTGATCGGCCTGGGCATTGCCGGTTTTTCTACCCTGTTCATTCAGAAAGTGGACTGATGCCTGCCCGGCATGATCGTGAATTTCCGCTTTGCCTTATCTGCCTGTTTCCCTGACCCCGGATGTCCTTGCCAGCATGAGTGCGGGCGGGGAATATCGGTACTTTGTTATTGAATGCAAGGATTCGCCATGAGCGCTACCCATCTGCTTGCCATTGACCAGGGCACCACGAGTACCCGTGCCATTGTGTTTGATGCCACGGGCCATCCGGTGGCATCGCACCAGCTGGAGTTTCGCCAGCAGTTTCCGGCAGATGGATGGGTGGAGCACGATGCACTGGAAATCTGGTGGACGGTGGAAAGCGTGTGCCGTGAAGTCATGCGCAAGGCGGGGCTGAGGCCTGCCCAGATTGCCGCCATTGGCATTACCAACCAGCGCGAAACGACTGTCTTGTGGGACCGTGCCACCGGCACACCAATCCACAATGCCATTGTGTGGCAGGACCGCCGTACCGCCAGTGTGTGCGAGCACCTGAAGAAAAATGGTCACGAATCACTGGTGCAGGAAAAAACCGGCCTGTTGCTGGACCCGTATTTCTCGGCCACCAAGCTGGCCTGGCTGCTGGACAACGTGGAGGGCGCGCGCGCCCGTGCCGACAAGGGCGAGCTGGCCTTTGGCACCATTGATACCTGGCTGCTGTGGAAGCTGACCGGGGGCAAGTCGCATGCAACCGATGCCACCAATGCATCGCGCACGCTGATATTCAATATTCACACGCAGCAGTGGGATGACGAGCTGCTGGCCATGTTCAATATTCCGCGCAGTGTGTTGCCGGAAGTGAAGGACTCCAGTGCGGACTTCGGTCTGACCACGGCCGATTTCATTGGTGCGCCGGTGTGCATTGCCGGCATGGCTGGCGACCAGCAGGCGGCACTGATCGGGCAGGCCTGTTTTGCGCCAGGCATGGTGAAAAGCACCTATGGCACGGGCTGCTTTATGGTGATGAATACCGGTGCCACGGTGGTGCGTTCTCAAAACCGTTTGCTGAGCACGGTGGCCTATCGCCTGAATGGCAAACCTACCTATGCCATTGAAGGCAGTATTTTTGTCGCGGGTGCGACTATCCAGTGGTTGCGTGATGGCCTGAAGTTCATCGGTCAGGCATCGGAAACCGAATCCATTGCAGAGCGTACCGGCGATGCACGTGGTGTGTATCTGGTGCCGGCATTTACCGGTCTTGGCGCACCGTACTGGGACCCGCATGCCCGTGGCGCCATCATGGGCCTGACGCGTGATACCGGTATTGGCGAAATCGTGACGGCCGGCTTGCAGTCGGTCTGCTTTCAGACGCGTGACCTGATGGAGGCCATGCAGCGTGATGGTGCCAGCAGCCTTAACACATTGCGCATTGATGGTGGCATGGTGGTGAACAACTGGGTGTCGCAGCGCCTTGCCGACATTCTGGGTGTGCCGGTTGATCGCCCGCAAGTGACGGAAACCACGGCGCTGGGTGCGGTGTATCTGGCCGGCCTGCATGTGGGCATGTTCGAGTCGCTGGAGAAAATCAGCCTGCTGTGGAAGTGCGACCGCCACTTTGTGCCAACCATGGATGATGAAAAGCGCGACAGCCTGTACAAGGGCTGGCTCGACGCGGTGAGGCGTGTTGCCAGCGCAGGGTAATCAAATATCAGGAATTAAAAGTATTGCATGTCATGAATTGATAGTTGATGACTGGATTCTCTTTTGGCTCCACGACGCCGCCTGTTAAAGTGTTCTTCAAGGGCATGCGGAACGTGACCTTTCCGGTAATTCGTCGGTTTGTGATTTTCTGTTGATGAAACTTCTCCACAGAATGCATCAAGGTAGCTGATCGCTTTGGATTGGAATATCTTCACAGAGTTTATGGGGTTGTATGATTTTTGGGTTGAGAAGGCGTTAAAATAATTCCGATAGCGAATGGCATCGGATTCTCTATCCATGAAGACATAAATTTCATCAGATCTTTTCTTATTCAGGCTTTCTGTGCTTCTTTGACAAAAATCTTCAAGATTTTTACCGCATTTTGTCGTTAGCTCCATTTCCACCCAAATAATTTTGTTGGTAATAGTTTTTAAAAAAATATCAGGAACTTTGTCGTCATCCTCGTACTTAAGGCCACTTGAAAAGTCGGGAATTATGTCAATGGCGCATGTTTTTTTTGCCACAATTATGGCCATTCTTAAAGCAATCAGGTCGTGAATTATTTTCGGTGACACGGTTTTTCTTACTCGTATACCGGCGTTATAGTAAGGACAACTTTTAATAAACTCTTCGCGTGCAGAATCTGATATCGAGTAAAGATAGTAACCGTGACCGCCAATCCGCATGCCCACACCTATGCCCTCGAGGTAGTCGAGTTTAAGATAATTACGTTTGACAAGTTTATTAATGAAATCATTTGCAGCATCGAGTGAGCACTCAAATATGTCTGCAACGTGAATGGGGTGAATAAATCTAAAGCGATAGCAAATGACTATTGTGATAAAAACACAAACCACAAAATCTTCGTGAAACCTCAGGCTGCTACGCATCAAGAAATACTTCTGAAATCGTTGTGTGAAACGATTTTCACGAAAATTGAAAAAATCATTACTGGCGTTGGTGAGAGTGTTGTACAAATGCATGGCCTGCTCCAGGATTAGGAAATAAGTGGGAGCGGGCTTTTTTAGAGCGGGGGCATTCCCCCGATGGCTGGGTCGCCAAGTGTGGGGAGGAGCACTCGTGAAGGGTTCCCGCGCGCATGTCACGTTACTGTCTTCGGTTTTTGGAGTAATCCAAAAAAATCAATCTGAATGGGCCGCTCCGGGCCATACGACAATGTGCGCGAAATGGCACGACACAAACTGCGGGATGCTGGATTCTCGCAGCAAGTTTCAGACAAATTTGTCCTGACGTCGGAAGCCTTAATGGCTTTCCGAAATGCTTTTTAAAGCTTCTTGCCGCGGAGAGCGATCTCCGGGAGGAGTGGCGCAGAGAAAAGCGCCTTCGGTTTCGACTCGATAATATAATTCTAAGAAAAAAAGTCAACTTCCTATGGACTTTATTTCGTATCGAGATGTCGGAGTGAATCTCAGATCATTTCACAATGCGTTATGTTCGATTAGAGATGTCGAGCATTACGTAACAAGCGTACAAAGCCTTAGCTATTCGGAATCATGTTTCCGGAGTCGCGATCAACCACGTCGCCAAATTCAGGTTCAGGAGTAATGCGAGACGTCAGTTTGTAATCGAAGCTCGAAACTTTCATTGAAGAATTCAATGCAAGAGATGCTGGACGTAAACACAGAAGGCGTGATGGTGCTCAAGTGTGACGGAATCGTTGAGAGAAGGGTGCCCGGGAGAGGAGACTCTTTTTCGTTTTCATGAGATATGTCGAACATAACCACGTAATCGGTTGAATTTACCCTTTTCGGATGTTATTTAAAAAAAATACTAATAAAAACAATTGGTTGGCGATTTTTTGCGGGGCAGATCTACACCTGCTGGAGAAGCTGCAGTAGGGAAAGGGGTGTTTCGAAGTGTAAAACCCAGTTTTTGGGTTCATTTCAGGGCGAAACAGGAGCCAAATGTCTAGGTTGTGCTGTCATGGAAAGATTGAACGGCCAAGTGACAACACTATCATTTCTTCATGCCACCCGGCCCAACCACCAGGAACTCCAGCAGCGCTTTCTGAGCATGTAGGCGGTTCTCGGCCTCGTCCCAGACGACAGAGCGTTCGTCATCCAGCATGTCTTCCGAGATTTCCTCGCCACGGTGGGCGGGCAGACAGTGCATGAACACGGCATCGGATGCAGCCATGTCCATCAGGCGCGGATTAATCTGGTACATGCTGAAGCGACGTTTGCGCACACTTTGCTCGGACTCCTGGCCCATGCTGGTCCAGACATCGGTGGCAATCAGGTGTGAATCTTTGGCGGCATCTTCAGCGGTTTTTACCAGCTCGACATTGCGGGCGTATTTTTCCAGCAGTTCCGGGTCTGGCTCAAAGCCGTAAGGGCAGGCGATCTTCAGCTGGAAATCAAACTGGTGGGCAGCATGGATGTACGAGTTGCACATGTTGTTGCCGTCGCCAATCCAGGCAAAGGTCTTGCCCTGCAGGGCGCCACGGTGCTCGATGAAGGTCTGCAGGTCGGCAAGCAGCTGGCACGGGTGATGGTCGTCGGTCAGGGCATTGATCACCGGCACGCGTGAATATTCGGCAAAGCGTTCAATGATGTCGTGCGCAAAGGTACGGATCATCACTACGTCTACCATGCGTGAAATCACGCGGGCAGAGTCTTCTACCGGTTCACCACGGCCCAGTTGGGTATCACGTGGGGACAGGAAAATGGCAGAGCCACCAAACTGTGCCATGCCGGATTCAAACGAAACACGGGTGCGCGTGGAAGATTTTTCGAAAATCATCCCGAGCACCTTGTTTTTCATGGGCTCGTAAACCACGCCTTCACGGTGCATCTTTTTGAGCACGATGGCGCGGTCGAGTACCTGTTGAAGTTCTTCGCGGCTGAAATCCAGCAGCGTCAGAAAGTGACGCACGCTCATGCTGCTGCTCCTTCGGCAAGGAAGGTGCGCACAAGGGCAGAGATTTTTTCCACCAGCAGGTCGGCTTCTTCTGCATTGATGATCAGTGGTGGCAGCAAACGGATACGGTTTTCTGCACTGACAATCAGCAATACGCCGGCGTCGCGGGCACGTGCCACGAGTTCGGTGCAGGGCCTGGGCAGTACAACACCCATCATCAGGCCGGCACCTTCCACGGTAACGCCAAGGTCGCCCAGATTCTTCAGAAAGCCGGCCTTGATGCGTTCGCCCATGACGCGTGCATTTTCAATGGGGCCTTTCTGCAGTTCCCTGATGGTGGTGAGAGCGGCGCGGCAGCCGAGCGGGGTGCCACCATAGGTGGTGCCGTGATTGCCTGGGCCAAACAGGTCGTCGGCCTTGCCGCGCACCATGCAGGCGCCAATCGGAAAGCCGTTGCCCAGGCCTTTGGCCGTGGTCACCACGTCCGGCATGATGCTGGTGTGCTGGTAGGCGAAATACTTGCCGGTACGGCCGTTGCCGGTCTGAATTTCATCCAGCATCAGCAGCCAGTCGTGCTTGTCGCAAACGGCGCGCAGTTGCTCAAGATAGCCAAAACCGTTCTTTGCCATGCGCACGCCACTCTCGCCCTGGATGGGCTCGACCAGAATGGCAACGATGTTCGGGTTTTCGGCACCAACCTTTTCGATGGCGGCGATGTCGTCATACGGCACGCGCACAAAACCCTGCACCAGTGGCTCGAAGCCTTCCTGGATTTTCTTGTTGCCGGTGGCGGTCAGCGTGGCCATGGTGCGACCGTGAAAGGAATTTTCCATCACGATAATGGTCGGCACATCGATGTTCTTGCGCTTGTGGCCATACATGCGCGCCAGCTTGATGGCGGCTTCGTTGGCCTCGGCACCGGAGTTGCCAAAGAAGCACAGGTCCATGCCGGAGGCATCACGCAGGGCATCGGCCAGCGCTTCCTGCAGGGGAATCTGGTACAGGTTGGAGGTATGCACCAGTGTGCGCGCCTGGTCGGCAATGGCCTCGGCCACGACCGGGTTGGCATGTCCCAGCCCGCAGACGGCAATGCCGGCGGTGGTGTCGAGGTAACGGCGGCCTTCGGTATCGAAAAGCCACACACCTTCGCCATGGGAAAAAGCCACAGGCTGCCGTGCATAGGTCGGCATGAGCGCGCTGGTCATAGGGGGTAACCTGCTGAATCTTGGATAAAAAACCGAACGAAAAAAGGCAGCCGGGCTGCCATGCCTGATGGTAACGGGAATAGGGCATATGAGCAATTTGCCGCAGGGGTCCTGCTGGTCGCGCAATTCAGGCGTTGGTGCCGTGGTTGTGTCGACCTTGCCGGTATGGGCACTGGGCAGTGCCCTGCAAGTAAAGAAGGTTGGATGTCATGAGACCGTCGCCAATACCCGAGTAAATCGGTAGAATATTACGCATTGTTCCCTGTCAGGTAGTGTCCCCATGGATATCGAAGCCCTCATCAAGCAGCAGATCGCCGAAAACCCCGTCATCCTTTACATGAAGGGGACGCCCCAGTTCCCGCAGTGCGGCTTCTCGGCCCGCGTAGTGGAAGCGATGACCCAGATCGGCGAGCCGTTCGCCTATGTGAATATTCTGGAAAACCCGGAGATTCGCGCCACTCTGCCAAAGATTGCAAACTGGCCGACCTTTCCCCAGTTGTGGGTGAAGGGCGAGCTGATTGGCGGCTGTGACATCGTCATGGAAATGATGCAGAAGAATGAATTGGCGCCAATCGTGAAGGAAGCTGCTCCGAAAAAGGACTGATCTTCGCGAATCGTGCTAATCGGCAGTAAAAAGCCCGGCAATGCCGGGCTTTTTCTTGGCCGCGATTGCTGGCTCCCTGATCTGGATCAATATCTAAATGATAATGATTTGCATTAGATATTGTGTTTGTGTAGATTTCGCCCCATCAGGACCTCGCACTCTCGCCAGGCCGTTACCCTGAGGGCTCATCGTGTTGAACCTTTCCCGTATTGCTGCCGCTGTTGCTGTTCTCTCGCTGTCTGCTCCTGTTGTTGCCATGGCCGATGAGGCTGCTCCTTCACTGGAGGCACTGGCTGCCCAGCTCAAGCTGCAACAAGCCCAGATCGAGGCGCTGACTGCACAGGTTGAAAGTCAGGAGAAGGCGGTCACGGAAGGTGGCACCTTCGGCAAGACCTCACTCGGTGGTTATGGCGAGGCCTACTTCAAGAGCATCGACGACGCTACCGGCAAGAAAAAGGATGAGTTTGATGCCTATCGTCTGGTGCTGTTTGTTGGTCATCAGTTCAGTGACAAGGTTCGTTTTGCCAGTGAGCTGGAAATCGAACATGCCTATGTAAAGGACACGGATACCGACACCAACGGCGCGACAACGACCATCAAGAAGTCCGAAGGGTACGTGGCCGTTGAGCAGTTGTTCCTGGAATACCAGTACGCCGACAAGCATCGCGCCGCCGCCGGCCAGTTGCTGGTGCCGGTGGGCATCCTGAATGAAACCCATGAGCCGGACACCTTTTATGGTGTGTTCCGTGCGCCGGTTGAGCGTGAAATCATTCCGGGTACCTGGTACGAGACGGGTGTGATGTTTTCTGGCGACATTCTGCCGGGCCTGTCCTATGACGCCATGATGAGCAGTGGCCTCAAGACCACGACAGGCAACATCAAGGATGGCCGTCAGCGCGGTTCCAAGGCTGATGGTGCCGATGTGGCCTACACCGCCCGTGTGAAATACACCGGTATTGCGGGACTGGAGCTGGGTCTGACGGTGCAGGAGCAGCAGGACATGGCACAGGGTGGCGCCAAGGTTGCCGGCACCGATCTGGATGCCAGCATGATTGAAACCCATGTGGCCTATAAGACCGGTCCTTTCGGATTGCGTGCCCTCTATGCCGAATGGGACATGAACGAAAATGCACTGCTGACCGCCGACCAGAAGCGCGCAGAACAGAAGGGCTGGTATGTCGAGCCGTCCTGGAAGGTGGTGCCGATGGTGGGTGTGTTTGCCCGCTACAGTGAATGGGATAACGAAGCCGGTGATGCGGTGAACACCAACTGGCAGGAAAAGTCGGTAGGTGTGAACTGGTGGCTGCATGAGCGCGCCGTCGTCAAGGCCGACCTGCAGCGTCGTGATGATCCCAATGGCAGCAACAAGGATCAGGACGGCTTCAATGTCGGTATCGGTTTCAGCTTCTGATCGGCTGCCAAACTGACGATTCCAGAGCCCCGGCTGATCCCCGGGGCTTTTCTGTGTGAGGCGACAGGCATGGTTTCACGAATCCTTCTGCTGGTAGGCACCTTGTTGCTGTCACTACGCGTGGCTGCGGCGGAGGTGACACTGGACGCGTTTCTGGCGGAGAGCTTTGCCGGCCATGCGCCTGCCACCCAAATGCTGTGGCTCACGCCGGAGCTCAAGACGCGTGCGGCAAAGGTGCTTGATCATCCGTATGCGGGCATGCGCGTGAAATACTGGCGCGAGGGTAACCGTACCGCCTGGGTGATTGACGAGATTGGCAAGGAGCGTCCGATCACCATTGGTGTGGTGGTGTCGGCGGGCCATATCGAGCAGGTGAAGGTGCTGGCGTTTCGGGAATCGCGTGGAGGGGAAGTGCGATATCCGTTTTTCACCAAGCAGTTCGTGAATGCGGGGCTGAGGGACGGGGACCGGCTGGATCGCACGATTGATGGCATTACCGGTGCCACGCTGTCGGTATGGGCAGTTACCAAAGTGTCACGACTGGCCCTGCTGTTTCACGGTGAAGTGATGCGCAACGGCTGATAGACTCGCCGCGCATTGTTTCCGTCATTTTCTGCTTCGGCCATTTTCGGGTTTACATCTGTGCTCAAGTCTCACTGGCGATTCGTGTTCTTGCGCTGGCACCGACGCATCGGTGTGGCCGTGGCATTGTTTCTGCTGCTGTTGGCCGTTACAGGCATTCTGCTCAACCACTCCCATGACATCGGGCTGGACCGCAAGCCACTCGAAAACCGCTGGCTGCGTGCGCATTATGGTCTGGAGTCTGCAGGGGCTGCGTCAACAGGCAGGCATGAACTGGCTGGCCGTGCCCTGAGAGTACGTGATGGCCAGTTGTGGCTGGGTGATGAACAACTGACCGATTGCGCGCATCTCGTGGGTGTCATGGAGTCGCGGGAACAGGTGCTGGTGGTTTGCCCCGACAGGCTGGTCTTGCTGACACCCGATGGCCAGTTGATTGATCAGGCAGACAGCTTGCGCGGCATTCCATCTGGGCTGTCGGCCGTGTCATCGGATGGCGACACGATCCTGCTGAAAACAGCTGACAGCAGTCTGGGCGTGAATCTGGCGGATCTTTCCGTGCATCCGGTGCAGACCGGTCCGGATGTGGTATGGCAGGAGCCGGTAACGGCCATGCCTTCGGCGCCCGTTGATGCAATCACCTGGGAGCGGGTGATGCTGGATCTGCATAGTGGCCGCCTGGTTGGTTCATTCGGCGTGTGGCTGGTGGACCTGACGGGTATTGCCACTATCGTGCTGGCACTCTCCGGCGTCTGGCTTTTTTTCCGTCGTCGTCGTGTGGCGCCGTCTCACCCTCACTGATCGTCTTTCTGTAACTGGATATGTAGCAGGATCTGTTCCGGGGCACGTGAGTTTTCATGGGGCATGTGTCCTGATGTCCCGGTCCTTTGTCTGACGGGCCTGTTTCATTCTGATAAGTCACTAATGGTGCGGGGCCGCGTGGCCCTTGCACCACCTCAGTGCTGTTCTGCCCGCAAACCCATGCGAAACACAGGCTTTCAGCCACTCCCGCCTTGGCACAGACAATGCATTGATACCCTTGTCTCTACTCAAGGTTGTGCGACATGGGTGCTTCCCCACGGTTTTACGATGAAATGTTTGCGGGACGTACACAGGTAAGGCCTGCTTACAAGGCGTTCGCCGAATGGCTGAATGCATTACCGGCTGAAGAGGTGGCGCAGAAACGTGCCGAAGCGGACTGGTTGTTCCGTCGTGTCGGTATCACCTTCGCCGTGTACGGTGACAAGGAAGGCAGCGAGCGGCTGATTCCGTTTGATCAGGTCCCCAGAATAATCTCTGCCAGTGAATGGGAGTTTGTGTCGCAAGGCCTTAAGCAGCGCGCCCATGCACTGAACGAATTCCTTCACGATATCTATCACGAACAGCACATCCTGAAGGCGGGCATCATTCCTGCCAGCCAGATTCTGACCAATCAGGATTACCAGCTGGCCATGCAGGGCATCACGCTGCCCAATCGTGTCTATTCGCATGTTGCCGGGATTGATCTGGTGCGGGATAACCGGGGCGAGTACTACGTTCTGGAGGATAACCTTCGTACCCCGAGCGGGGTGTCGTACATGCTGGAAAACCGCAAGATGATGATGCGGTTATTTCCGGAACTCTTTTCCATGCATGCAGTGGCACCTGTCGAGCATTACCCGGACATGCTGCTGGATACCTTGCGCGCTTCTGCACCAGCTGGCGTGCTTGACCCGGTGGTGGTGGTGCTGACGCCGGGCCGTTTCAACTCTGCCTATTTCGAGCATGCGTTTCTTGCCCAGCAAATGGGTGTAGAGCTGGTGGAAGGGCCGGACCTCTATGTGAAGGATGGTTTTGTACAGCTGCGCACGACTGCCGGCCCGCGCCGTGTGGATGTGATTTACCGGCGCATTGACGACTCCTTCCTTGATCCGCTCGCGTTCCGTCCGGACTCAATGCTGGGCGTGCCGGGTCTGTTGTCTGTCTATCGTGCCGGTCGTGTGGCCATTGCCAATGCCATCGGTACCGGTGTGGCGGATGACAAATCGATTTATCCCTATGTGCCGGACATGATCCGTTTTTACCTGAGTGAAGAGCCTCTTCTTAACAACGTACCAACCTGGCAATTGCGCAAGCCGGAGGAGTGCGAGCATGTGCTGGCCAATCTGCATGAACTGGTGGTGAAGGAGGTTCATGGCTCGGGTGGCTACGGCATGCTGGTGGGGCCAGCCGCAAGCAAGGCAGAAATCGAGGCGTACCGCGCCCGTATTCTGGCCAGTCCGTCTGATTTTATTGCGCAACCAACACTGGCGTTGTCGACCTGCCCGACGTTTGTCGACGCCGGTATTGCGCCACGCCATATCGATTTGCGTCCGTTTGTGTTGTGCGGACGGGATATCCAGTTGGTGCCGGGCGGTTTGACCCGCGTGGCACTCCAGGAGGGGTCGCTGGTGGTGAACTCATCGCAGGGTGGCGGAACCAAGGACACGTGGGTGCTTGAAGATGCTTAGTCGTACTGCTTCCTGTATTTACTGGATGTCGCGCCAGATGGAGCGCGCCGAGAACGTCGCGCGTGTGCTGGATGTGAGCTATCAGTCATCGCTGATGCCCGGTGGTGTTGGCAGCGACCAGGTCATGGCGCCGCTGGATATCACCGGCACGCGTGAAGCGTTTCTGGCCAGTGGCATCAAGCCGAAGCCCAATGCGGTGCTGCTGTACTTCGCGCTTAATCCCGACAATCCGTCGAGCATTTACTCCTGTGTTCGGCAGGCCCGTGAGAACGCGCATGTGGTGCGTGGCAAGATTACCGCCGAGATGTGGGAGTCGCTGAACACGACATGGCTGGAGATTCAGGGCATGAAGCCTGAAAGCCTGCAGCGCATGGGCTTTCCCCGGTTTCTGGACTGGGTGAAGGAGCGCTCGCACCTGTTTCGCGGGGCAACCTTTGGCACGCTCCAGCGTAATGATGCATTCCGCTTTTCCCGTCTGGGAACGTTTCTGGAACGTGCCGACAATACGGCGCGAATCCTGCTGGTGAAAGCGCCCACCCTGTTTGCCGATGCCGGCTCCAGTGAGGCGGTGGAATATTACCAGTGGGCTGCATTGCTGCGTTCACTCTCGGCCTTTGAAACCTATCGCGACCTGTATCGCGAAAGCATCCTGCCCTTGAACGTGGCCGAAATGCTGTTGTTGCGCGATGACTTGCCGCGCTCCCTCCATGCCTGTCTGAATGAGCTCACGCAGACGCTGGAAACGATCAACGGCAAGAGTGGCGTGGATGTGCAGCGGTTGGCGGCAGAAATTCATGCGCGACTGCATTACACGCGAATTGATGAGGTGATTGATGAGGGGCTGCAGGAATACCTGCAGAATTTTCTGGCGGATATCTATGAGCTGGGCGCGCGCATTCACAGCGCCTATCTGGAGGCAGCATGATACTCACGGTCAATCATGAAACGGTGTATCGCTACGAGGGTTCCGTGGCACACAGCACCCAGTACCTGCGGCTTACCCCGCAAAGCACAGAAGGCCAACGGGTGCTGGAGTGGAAGCTGGAGTTGCCCAGCCCGGCGGTGTCCTCCTCGGATGCGTTCGGCAATATTTGCCATGTACTGACGCTGGACATGCCGCACCGCGAAATCCGCATCCGTGCGATGGGGATTGTCGAGACGGACGATGGAGAGCGCACCAGTGTTGCCGGTGGTGATCCACTGCCGTATCTGCGGTCTACGGCACTGACGGCAATCAGCCCTGATCTGGCGGCGTTTGCCGAGGGCTTCCGCAAGCAGCCGATGACCCAGGAGGCTTTGCTGGCGCTGGCGCAGGGTATCGAGATGGCGGTGGAATTCTCTCCGGGCAGTACGCATGTTGGCAGTACGGCGGCCGATGCGTTTGCGGCCGGGCTGGGTGTTTGTCAGGATCACACACATATCTTCCTGTCCTGCTGCCGTTATCTGGGGGTGCCGGCACGCTATGTGAGCGGGTATGTGCATTCGCCGGGACATGCCAGCAACCACATGGCCACCCATGCGTGGGCCGAGGCATGGCTGCATGATCGCTGGTGGAGTTTTGATGTGGTAAATCGTTCGCGGGCAGATGAGAATCATCTCAAGCTGGCCGTGGGCATGGATTATCTGGATGCCTGCCCGGTGCGTGGTGTGCGCCGTGGTGGTGGTGGCGAGCTCATGCAAGCCGATGTACGCGTCATGCAGTCACAGGCCGGGACGAATGAAGCGGAGCAGGAACAGGACATCAGTCAGCAACAACAACAGCAGCAACAGGCCTGACAGGACGGACAGAGAAGATGACCTATTGTGTTGCCATGAATCTGGCGGAAGGTCTGATAATGGCGTCGGATACCCGTACCAATGCCGGGGTCGATCACATTGCCACTTTTTGCAAGATGACGTTGCTGGAGAAGCAGGGTGAGGAAGTCATCTGTCTGCTGTCGGCCGGTAATCTGGCGACTACGCAAAGCACCATCAGTGTGTTGCGCAAGCGCCTGCAACATGAAAAGGATAACCTGTTCAGTCAGTCATCCATGTATGACGTGGCTTGTCTGGTGGGCAGTACCCTGCGGGAAGTGATTGAAAGGGATAGCAAGGTGCCCATGCAGTCGGGTATTGATTTCGGTTCGTCGTTTTTGCTGGGTGGCCAGCTGAAGGGGGAGGAACCAAGGCTGTTCAATATCTATCCGCAAGGCAACTTTATCGAAGCTACTACGGAAACGCCTTATTTCCAGATTGGCGAGAGCAAGTACGGCAAACCCATCATTGATCGCGTGATCAATTACGGTACGTCGCTGGATGAGGCGGCCAAGTGCGTGCTGATCTCGTTTGACTCAACCATTCGCAGCAATATCTCGGTCGGTCTGCCGATTGATCTGCTCTGCTATGAACGTGACAGCTTCAAGGTGACCAAGCGCCATCGTGTGGATGAGGATAACGCCTACTTCCAGCAAATCCGCAAGGGATGGTCACAAGGCCTCCGGGAGACGTTTTCGCGTCTCCCGGACATGGACTGGTCGGACTAGACCAATGCCGTGTGTGCTGGTCAGGCCTCGTCGCTGCTTTCATCAACGGGCGGCGGGCCGATCTTTTCCCACCATGTGTTGACGATGGAGCAGTACAGCTCGGCCGTCCGTTGTGCATCGTACAGGGCGGAATGGGCTTCCTTGTTGTCGAAGGCGATCCCGGCGGTTGCGCAGGCGCGGGCCAGTACGGTTTGCCCATAGGCCAGCCCGGCCAGTGTTGCCGTATCAAACACCGAGAACGGGTGAAATGGCGACACGTTCTTCAGGTTGTTGCGCGTTATTGCAGCATTCACAAAACCCAGATCGAAATGTGCATTGTGGCCGACCAGTACGCTGCGTTTGCAGCCGACGGCCTTTTGCGCTTTTTTGATGCCATCAAAAATCCGGCGCAGCGCTGCACCTTCTTCTTCCGAGGGACGCAGTGGATGGAAGGGATTGATGCCGGTGAATTCGAGCGCAGCCTTTTCCAGATTGGCACCAGGAAACGGGGCAACATGGGAGTGAAAGCACTCGTTCGGGTACAGCAGTCCGTTTTCATCCTGTGCAATCGTGACGGCGGCAATTTCCAGCAGTCCGTCAGTGGCGCAATTGAAGCCACCGGTTTCCACATCGATCACAACAGGGAAAAAACCACGAAATCGCTCGGCCAATGGACGTACGGGGTGGTGGCTCATGGCTGCACGCGCCAGCTGATTTGTGCGCCGGCACGAATCGGCACCACCACGGACTCTCCGAAGGGGTAGCTTGCAGGAACATCCCAGGATTCTTTTACCAGGGTGATGGTGTCGGTATTGCGCGGCAGGCCATAGAAGTCGGCGCCATGAAAGCTGGCGAATCCTTCCAGTTTGTCGAGTGCGCCGGCGGCCTCGAAGGCTTCGGCATACAGCTCGATGGCCGCATGCGCGGTGTACGAGCCGGCACAACCACAGGCAGATTCCTTGGCACCAATGGCATGCGGGGCAGAGTCGGTTCCCAGGAAGAATTTGGGTGAGCCGGAGGTGGCGGCGGCAATCAGGGCTTCCTGATGGGTGCGGCGCTTGAGGATGGGCAGGCAGAAATAATGGGGCCGTACACCGCCCACCAGCATGTGGTTGCGGTTGAACAGCAGGTGATGTGCCGTAATGGTGGCGCCAACCGTGGCGGGTGCCTCCTTGATGAAGGCGGCGGCATCGGCCGTGGTGATGTGTTCCAGCACGACCTTCAGTTGTGGCAGCCGCGCCACCAGTGGCATCAGGATGGTGTCGAGAAAAACCTTCTCGCGATCAAAGATGTCGACGTCGCCATGAGTGACTTCGCCATGGATCAATAAAGGCATGCCGACTTCGGCCATTTTTTCCAGAACGGCTTGCACGTTAGCGATGCTGGTTACGCCAGAGTCGGAGTTGGTGGTGGCACCAGCCGGATAGAGTTTCACGGCATGCACAAAACCGGAGGCCTTGGCATTCTGGATGTCGGCCGGAGTGGTGCTGTCGGTCAGGTAGAGCACCATCAGGGGCTCGAAGCGTGAACCCTTCGGCCGGGCAGCCAGGATGCGTTCGCGGTAGGCACCTGCTTCCGTGGTGGTGCGGGCTGGCGGAACCAGATTGGGCATGACGATGGCGCGGCCGAAATAACGGGCAATGGCGGTTACCGTATCGGGCAGCATGGCGCCGTCCCGCAGATGTACATGCCAGTCGTCCGGGCGGGCAATGGTCATGTGATTCATAGTCTGGTGGGTCATGTCAGCTCCTCGATTGCGCGCAAGTTTAACAGGCTGGCAAGGCAGTCCCCAACCTTTAACGGGAGGCTGTGTCAGCTGTCTGGGAGGAGGGAGGCGATAAAATGACGAGCCGCCGGTCGGCGCGGCATTGTCGCTGGGCAGAGAGGCTGGCACATTCCCGCCCTGCACAAGGATTAACCGGTTTGGAATGGTGCCTGGATGTTCGGGTTTCGGGCCGGTTAACGCAGTTTAGACCTCAAGGATCCGGTTGTGACGATACCCTCCCTGCGCGACACGACAGACGCCGATATCAAGGAAATACAGCTGCTTCTTGAGGATGGCCGTCCCTTCGTTCGCTTCCCGCCGGCCATTGAAAACGCCTTCCATCTGCACCTGCAGAACCGTGCCATAGAGCTGCTCAATTATGCCTGGTGGGCAATTGTCGGCTTTTATATATTTCTCGGGGTACTGACCTGGTCCCAGGTACAGGCGTACTCCAACCCGGTGCTGCTTGAGCAGAACGAGAAGGTATGGTGGGTCATCTATCTGATGGAGGGGGCAATAGTGGCGGCATTGCTGTCATTGCCGCGGATTCCCCAGCTGGACAAGTGGTACCGCAATTACGTCAGCCTGATTGCCTTGACGGCGGTAGCCACCATTACGGTGGGAACGTCAGCTTTCCCGGACCCGTTCTTCAATCAGCACTCCAGTTATGTGGTCATTCTGGTCATTGCCATCACCTATGGTATTGGCGGACTGCTTCTGGTGCCTGCCGTGATTGCCTGCGTGGGTGCGGCGCTCATTTCATTTGTGGTCATCCAGTTTCTGGGCCTCTGGTACAACTGGGGGCACTTCAGTCAGTACGTGGTACTGGCCAACGCCGTGGGCATGTTGCTGTGCTACATGCTTGAGCACCGTTATCGCATCATGTTCCTGCAGTCCGAAATGCTGGGGTTGGAAAAGCTCAAGCTGAACAAGCTGTCGCAGGAGCTGAACCGGCTGTCGCGTGAGGATGCGCTGACGGGGCTGGCCAACCGTCGTCACTTCAATGAGGTATTCCAGCAGGAGTGGGATCGGGCGCGTCGTGACAGCCGTGATGTTGCCCTGATCTTTGTGGATGTCGATCATTTCAAGCCGTTCAATGACTCTCATGGTCATGTTGAGGGGGATCGGGCGCTGGCGATGGTGGGAAGGGCGCTGAAATCGGTGCTCAGGCGCCCCGGGGATCTGGCGGCCCGCTACGGCGGTGAAGAGTTTGTGTTGTTGTTACCCGGCACGTCTCTGGATGGTGCCCGCGAGGTTGCCCTGCACGTCGCCCGCAGCATTAGTGCCCTGAAGATTGCCCATGCGGCCTCCAGCGTGGCAAGCCATGTGACGGTAAGCATGGGGGTGGCGTCCATGGTACCGCGTGGCGACTTGCGCGGCCCCATGCTGCTGGCCCAGGTTGACGAGGCGGTCTATGCCGCCAAGGATGCCGGACGCAACTGCATCATGCTGGTGCGCCCGGATGGCACCGTGGATACCACCCCGGTCCGTCTGCCCTGACCGCTTTTTCGCCTATGCCCCTGCGGGGGCATAGCGTAGAATACGCGCCTCTTTATTCCCCCTTCCTTGCTTTGGGAACCCGCCATGTCCGCCATCAAGAAAGTTGTGCTTGCCTACTCGGGCGGCCTCGATACCTCTGTCATCGTCCGCTGGCTGCAGGACCACTACCAGTGCGAGATCGTCACCTTCACGGCCGACCTGGGCCAGGGCGAGGAAGTGGAGCCGGCCCGTGCCAAGGCGCAGGCCATGGGTATCAAGGACATCTACATCGAGGACCTGCGCGAAGAGTTCGTGCGTGACTTCGTGTACCCGATGTTCCGTGCCAACACCATCTATGAAGGCGAATACCTGCTGGGCACATCGATTGCCCGTCCGCTGATTGCCAAGCGCCTGATTGAAATCGCCAACGAAACCGGTGCCGATGCCATCTCCCATGGTGCGACTGGCAAGGGCAACGACCAGGTGCGTTTCGAGCTGGGTGCCTATGCGCTGAAGCCGGGGGTGAAGGTGATCGCGCCGTGGCGCGAGTGGGACCTGACCTCCCGTGAAACGCTGATGGCCTATGCCAAAGAGCGTGACATCCCCATCGATTTCAGCAAGGCCGGCAAGAAGTCCCCGTACTCCATGGATGCCAACCTGCTGCACATCTCCTATGAGGGCGGCGTGCTGGAAGACACCTGGACCGAGCACGAAGAAGACATGTGGCGCTGGACCGTGAGCCCGGAAAAGGCTCCGGACGTGCCGACCTACCTTGAGCTGACCTACGAGCGCGGCGACATCGTGGCCATCAACGGCGAGCGCATGAGCCCGGCCACCGTGCTGACTTACCTGAACAAGGTGGGCGGCGAGAACGGCATCGGCCGCCTCGACTTGGTGGAAAACCGTTATGTAGGCATGAAGTCGCGCGGCTGCTACGAAACCCCGGGCGGCACCATCATGATGAAGGGCCATCGCGCCATTGAGTCCATCACCCTGGACCGTGAAGTTGCCCATCTGAAAGACGAACTGATGCCCAAGTACGCCAGCCTGATTTACAACGGCTACTGGTGGAGCCCTGAGCGTCTGATGCTGCAAACCATGATCGACGAATCCCAGGTGAACGTGAACGGCGTGGTGCGCCTGAAGCTGTACAAGGGCAACGTGATCGTCACTGGCCGCAAGTCCGACAGCTCACTGTTCGACACCCGCATCTCCACGTTTGAAGATGACGGCGGCGCCTACAACCAGAAGGATGCCGAAGGCTTCATCAAGCTGAATGCCCTGCGCATGCGCATTGCTGCCAACAACGGCCGCAAGCTGCTGAAGTAAGGGTTGTTCTGGTGTCATCAAACGGGTCGCCTAGTGCGGCCCGTTTGCATTTTGACTGCCGCGATGTGGTTGTTGTAATGGGCAGTTATGCTAGCCTCGCTGCTGTCTTGAGAGGGAACCGGAATGAGTGATGCGGTAGATTCACGCGAGGAAAGCCTGCGTTTGCTGGCAGCGCTGGTGCTTGAACTGGGCAGCGAGGAGGAGGGGCGCTCGCGCAAGTCGGGCGGGCCGCGCTCGTTTGCGCGCACACAAATCCTGATCCATGCCATGTCGGTGTTCAACCAGCAGGGGCTGGAGGAAACATCGGTTCAGGACTTGCTCAATGCGGCGAACATTTCCCGCCGTACCTTCTACAAGTACTTCACCAGCAAGCTGGACGTGCTGGAGAGCATCTATGTGCTGGCCTCGAAGGTCATGCTGGCACGCTTTGAGGCCGAGCTGCCGGCCACCCGTACCCGTGATGACCTGCTCGCCAGCTTTGTGCATATCTATTTTGATTACCAGTTCAGTGTGGGCAAGATCGTCGGCATGATGCTGGAGGAGTCCCTCCGGTCGGCGTCTCCGCTGGCGCCGCACCGTCAGCACCTGCTGGACAAGGTGGTGGTGCTGCTGCAGCGCGAGTTCTCGCGCCTGGGGTTGCCGGCACAGGAGTACTGGCGGTTGATGGGGCTGTTGTGGGCACTTGAGGGCGCCTCCATGCACTTGTTGACGAATCCTGCCCACCCTGCCGATGATGTCGAGGCTTGCCGACGCGGACTGCTGACCCTCTGGCAACAGGCGGTCGCCGCTTGAGTTGACGGTGGTTTCAATGAATATGGTGAATGAATCATGAACAGTACGGATGGCACCCAGGTGCCGGACAGCAAGGTCGGGAATGTAATCGGCGAGCGCTTCATCATTTGCCGGATGAAAACCGGCGAAATGCGGATTGTACGTTTGCAGATCGGTCTTCCCCTGCCGCTGAATGAGGAAGGGACGAGCTGGGAGTGCGAGGTGGCGCTGGCGGGCCTGTATCCGGGCATGCCAAAGGTGCCGGGCGTGGACTCCATGCAGTGCCTGAATCTGGCCATTGGCCTTATTCGTCAGGCGCTGGAAAAGTTCATGGAAAACGGGGGCCAGATTTACTGGCGTGACGGTTCTGGCCCGATTGGCCTGATGGATCTTTTTTCCTGATGACGGATTTGCTGCAACCCGGGCGTTATCGCCACTACAAGGGCCATGAGTATGCCGTGATTGGCGTTGCTCGCCATTCCGAAACCGAAGAACCCATGGTGGTCTACCAGACCCTGTATGGTCGTTTTGACTGGTGGGTGCGACCGCTATCGATGTTTCTGGAGTCCGTCAGCGTTAACGGAGAAAACTGCCCACGTTTTGCCTATGTTGGTCCGCTGCCCGGAGCAGCATTACCTGTGCTGGGGAGAGAAACTGAATGAGATTGCTGCACACCATGCTGCGCGTGAGCGACCTGGAGCGTTCGCTGGGTTTTTATACCGATGTGCTGGATATGCGTGTTTTACGGCGCAAGGACTATCCGGACGGGCGTTTCACCCTGGCTTTTGTGGGTTATCAGGATGAATCCGAGGGTGCCGTGCTGGAACTGACGCATAACTGGGATACGGATCATTACGAGCTGGGTACGGCCTATGGACATATTGCAGTCGAAGTGGACGATGCCGCAGCAGCATGCGCGCGCGTTGCCGAGCGCGGTGGCAAGGTGACCCGTCCCGCTGGTCCGATGAAGCACGGCACCACGGTCATTGCCTTTGTGGAAGACCCGGACGGTTACAAGATCGAGTTTATCCAGAAGAAATCGTGAGTCTTTTTAGGAATGGCCTCCATGCTTTCTCGTGAAATTGTTCTGCACAAGCTGAAGGCGGGACTGATCAGCCTGATCGTGTTTTCTGTTTTTTCGGTCATCCTGTTTGGCGTCACATGGCATTACTGGTATCCCGGCTACCTGTTCTGGCTGGATGGCGGTTTTGAAGGACTTCGCCTGGTTCTGATGGTTGATCTTGTTCTGGGTCCGGTTTTAACGCTGGTTTTCTTTCATCCGGAGAAGCCGCGTAAAAAACTGATGGTGGATGTTGCAGTGATCTCGCTGATACAGATTGGAGCCATGGGCTGGGGGGCATATCAGGTCTGGAACCAGCGTCCGGTTGCGGTTGTTTACGGCACTGAACGTTTCACGTCAGTTGCACCAGCCATCATGAAGCTGCAGCGACGGACTCAGGAACAGCTGCAGGTGTATTCAGACGACAAGCCGCCCTTTGTGTACCGGCGTGAGCCTGTGGGGCAGCGTGAACATGAACGGATGGCGCTGATGATTTTTCGTCATGGCTTTCATCCCGAGTCACAGGCATGGCTGTTTCAGCCATTCCGGCAGAACCTGGATAAGATATTTACCAATCAGAAGGGCTTTGTAAGTTATCTGGACAGGAAGATGCCTGCCGAGTGGTCTTCATGGGTTGAAAACCAGCCACTGAAATCGACGGATGCTTACGCTTTCGCATTCTTTGAGGGGCGTTACAGGAATGCCATCCTTGTTTTTACAAAGGATGGCACGTATCGCGGCTATCTGGTGCTGGACGGTGTCCTGCCTAATGCCCGTGACAAGGCAGCGGTGCCTGCCGGGCAGGGCTCAGTCGACAAACCGCATTGAGAGATCAATCGCCCTTACATCCTTGGTGAGGGCTCCCATCGAGATGTAGTCGACGCCAGTCTCGGCCACAGTACGCAGGTTGGCGGCATGGATGCCTCCAGATGCCTCCAGCAGTGCCCGTCCTGCCGTATGCTTAACGGCTGCCTTCATGGCATCCATGCTGAAGTTGTCGAGCATGATGATGTCGGCTCCGGCCACCAGTGCCTCGTCCAGTTGCACGGCATTTTCCACTTCCACTTCCACGGGCTTGCCGGGTGCAAGCGTGCGTGCCTGCGCCACGGCTGCAGTGATGCTGCCGGCGGCCATGATGTGGTTTTCCTTGATCAGGAATGCATCAAACAGGCCGAGCCGGTGATTCTGTCCACCACCAATGCTCACAGCATACTTCTGGGCAATGCGCAGTCCGGGGAGAGTTTTGCGTGTGTCCAGCAGTCGGGTATGGGTTCCGTCCAGTTGCTTCACCAGATGTCGAACGACGGTGGCTGTGCCGGACAGGGTCTGCAGAAAGTTCAGCAGCGTCCGTTCGACTGTCAGCAGGGAGCGGGAGGAACCTTCCATCTCGAAAACCGTACCGTTCGGCGCTATTTCAGAGCCTTCAATCACGGGCCAGTGCAGGGTTATTTCCGGGTCGAAAGCCGTGCACGTTGCCTCGACCCAGGGACGCCCTGCCAGCACCATGGGTTCGCGTGTAATGACGCGCGCCCGCGATCGTGCTGATACGGGAATAAGTCCGGCAGTAATGTCTCCATTACTAATGTCTTCTTCCAGCGCGGCTTTCACGTTGTGGTTGATGGCAAGTTGCAGTAATGCGTCAGGAATCATGGGCAGGGCTCCTTCAATCGCGCCAGTATAGGGCGAACGCCATCACAAAAAAACGGTATGGGCGGCCCGGGATGATTTTCAGGGTTTCCTCATGATTGGAAACTTGGGTAACCTACAACAAGAATTAGATTCACTAATCAGGCGGGTTTTTTATGGTGGACAGCCTCAAGCAAGGGGTGGCAGATCCGGCTCGTGCACGTATTCAGGTGCCGGCAGTGCTGGAGATTGTGCGCACCCGTAGCCTGCAAAAGCTTGGTGACCTTGTAAAAGGCATGTTGGACCGTCTTGATGCCACCATTTTTGACTGGGCCATGAAGATGCCCGAGGCTGAGCAACAGCGGTATCACGAAACCCTGCCCAAGGTTCGTGCCCGTCGCGCCGATATTGAAGGCCGCTTTGCCTCATCCATGCTTTCCGCATTCTCTTCCGTGCTCAAGACCAATAAGGACCAGAAGGTTACTCAGGGTTTTGAGGCAATTGAT